>Ga0209367_1005079_pt1 | contig 18241 bp, 8 predicted proteins | sample WorMetLIZISLAND2_FD_187412 | JGI IMG/M metagenome (GOLD analysis project Ga0209367, IMG submission 187412) | Marine gutless worms symbiont microbial communities from Max Planck institute for Marine Microbiology, Germany - Olavius geniculatus... ... | reverse complement strand
TCATATTATTTCTGTTCACAACATTTTTTACGATGTGTTTGGCTTTTTTGAGTTTAACGAATTATGTTCAGTTTATTCTGTAGGTAAACTCTCTCATGGACATTTTAAAGCTTGTGTTTGGTACGCTTTTTATGTTTGTATAGCTTAGGTTTATTGTTTGTCTTACTTTCTGTCTGTCTCTGTTTCATTCTACACTGCTTTTGTGTGAATAAAGATTATCATATAAGTATTCAATTTAATTAGGAGGTGCGACAGCATAATATCCATGAATATATCCACAGGATGGCTAAAGTCTAATATCCACACATGGATATATCCATGGATATATCCATGAATATATCCATGGATATCCATATCCACGGCAAGCCTGGTTCACACGAGAAGCTTAATTGGCTCATCCAAGTCAGCGATGTGTTTGTTCGCTGAGCCGCCTAAATCGCCAACTGTTACGCCGCTGCCATTTGCGATAAGTCAGTTAGTGTCCAGAAAACAATCAAAAATGACTCTTGCTTGCGAAGAGCTGAGATTTCAGCCGACAGAGTTATTGTACTGTCCTAGCCGCTTTGGTGTTTATTAATGCCCTCGGAAGCGACGGCAGTGTTTTTTTTGCATGAACATGTACTACGACAATATCCAATATCCCCATTGAATTTCAAAGTCATACAATGTAGGTCAAAGGTCAAAGTCACACGGGCTTCTGCGTTTTTTTGCGTGCATGATACTGCTACTACTCGCGGGCAGTACTTATCCTTGAGCAAGGCTTGACATGCAGTCTTGTTGTTTCTATTACTGATCGGTGAAGCAGAAATGTTTGTTAGTCGTTTTCCAGTCGTCAGTAAGCCTACCAGCGTCATCGTGCGTTAAAAATATAGATGAGGCAAGAATTTTTGGCAAATTTTTGACAGAATTGCAACAGATAGTTGCAAATGTCCGACGAGGAGATTATATGAGATCAAAATTTCGATTTTTTTTGCCTCTAAATTTTCCCAAAATGGCTTCATTTGCCCCAAATGTGGCATTTTTGGATGACAATTTTCCGACAACAAGAACATTTTCCGATAAGTTTCCAACAGTCAAAAATTTAGGAAAGCAATTGCCCCTTATCTGTCCTACCGAGGGACGTCAAGAGCCACAGCGAGGCCCGATGAAACATTCTCGCGCGGCCCCTCTGAGAAGAAAATTGTTGATTTTTTTAAATGGCACATTTTGGTGTACTTTATATTTTTGAGCAACGGCGGGGTTTCCCGGGGTAACTTACCTCTTATCTCCTCTCTCGACGGCCTCAACCTCCCCACCGCCGATTACAATGCCACTGAGGCCCTTCGTTCGTTGGTCGTGTGTGCGTGTCTGTCAGTAATCTGTATCGACGTCGTCATGTGAACACGGCAGCGACGATGACAGACGCCCGTCCAGACGGCATTCCGGTGCTCTATGGGAGGCTCTCCACTCCACGCGCACCGGACTAGAGGTCCCATGGGACCTATCCAGCATTGCCCAGTAGATACTAGGCTAGTTGGCTGGTCGTTGGAACACGCGGGCCGTAATGAAGCGATAATGACCGACTGTAACAGATGCTGCTGCTGCTGCTGCTGCTCAGCGTTTGTTTCAAGATTGACGGTCCTGACTCGCCGGGACGGGCGGGTGCTCAAGCCCAGACTCCATAACGCTTACTTCTTCGAAACTTCAACGCAACACACGTGTCACAAAGATGCTTCGGGGAAATCGGCGTAATGGAATTTGGACTTTGCAGCTTGCTCTCTGCCTGGTTCTGTTCGTCGCGCCGTGATTCGTTGATGATAAAGCTGGCTCGCCTTGACAATCGCCTATCTGTCTGTCTGTCCTCGTTTCCAAGGTGGATCCGTCTAATTGCCGTCATCAGCGGCTACTGCGACGGGAATTCGTCCCGGTCTCGTTTCGTTCGGAGTAGACATATACGCTGTTTTATTAATGACGCTTCATCACTTCGGTACGCTCTTCGCTGATTGGATAGCTTCGCAGCTGCCGCTGACGTCGCCGTGACGTCATGTTGATGGTCGTAAGCGACTGGTAATGCGTTAGACAACGGAAGATCCACATGTTTATATGTTCTACTCGTCCTGTGTCCGCGAAAAACGTGATTTTTGGTCGACTGTACTAACGGGCCTGTCTATGCACTAGCTCTCGTCTGTCTGTCGTCTGTAACACATGTATTGTGGCTAAACGGTACGGCTTATATACCTGAAAATTGCCTGAACAAGTAATAGGGTTGTTCAACGGTTACCCTGAGGTACCAAGATAAACTTTTACAACTCCCCCCCGTTTACCCAAACGGAATGTAATTTATTTATAATAATTAGCGCGGTAATGTCAAGTGAGGTGACTGCGCGTGACGTCTGTTATACTAGCGTTGATTGTAGCGTGGAGCAGCATTATCATAGCGTCTATAGAACTGTAGTCATCCCAGCATATTATATCACATATATCTATTTACCTCAGGGTAATCGATTTCTTTCCACGACCGGAAGTCGGACACTAGCCTTTAGACATAAGCGGTACGGTCGGCCTTCCCTGGCGACAGCTGGGCTTCATGTTAATTTAGCGTACGTCGATCATCAAAAACTGTGCAATACGTAAAGCTCTAGCACACTGTTACCGTCAGCAGTGTCGTGGGTTACAAACTTATTTTGGACAAGAAGTTGCAATTTTCCGATATAGACATCTGCAAATTTGCGACAGAAGAGATTACGAGTGCTCAAAAGTTGATTTGATAATTTTAGCCCTAATTTTACGAAAACGGAAGATTTTTAGCCCTAAACTTTGTTCTTTGACAGAAGATTTTCAAACAAAAAGAAAATCTGCTAAGATATTATTTAAGTGGGGGCGCAGCTGCCTCCCCATGGGTTTTCGCTTTCATGCTCTTCCTGCCCCATGACGCCAGTGGTTCCTATGCTGCAACGGTCGTACAAAAGCGCCGCGATGCAGATTCGCTCTACACGTATACTTACATACCGGTATTATCAATGAGCGTACCGACAAATCCGGACTAAGATTAAATGAAAGGCGAGAGCTGTGGCTGCCATCTCATTTCGGTTTAGTTCGGTGGCTTTGTACGTTCCTGTAAAGTGGTCGCAGTGCACGTTGAATGTCAGTCTGTCGACCAGTGCAGACGGCGGCTTATAGCGCCGAGCTGCAGCGTACAGAGCAAGCAAGCAAGCAATCGGCTACAGCGTTCCCAATGACTGACAATCTGTGGACTGCAGAAAGCAACGCAAGAGATAGCTATAGCTGACTGACCGGCGTCGTTTATCATGAGGTCCTATGTTTAATTTACGGATATAGGTATCCGTACTTTTCCCGTACCCGCACTGCTGTAGTCGTACCCGAACCCGTACGGTTCTACTAGCTGACTGACCGGCCGGCCACGGGCTGCTGAAGCCGATGAGCGACTGTCATCTGATGTATTGCACGGTGATTGATCTGTGGCGTCGCTGTCACTGGCTGAGACTGACGGCTGGAATGGATGTAGTTAGCCAAACAATAGCATAGCGGAGGAGCAGCTCTCATCCAGACAACAGGACAATCCGGGTCTCTTCTCTCTAGCTCTGTTGCTGACGTCACGACACGGTTTTTGCTGCGTCTGAGTCGCTCTCTTCTAGCCAGGTAAGTTAAGAGTGAACATTAGTCGCTATGGTTTTTTTCGTTTCAGTCTTTTCTAGTTTCAGTTATGGTTATTTTTTTCTAGTTTTCCGATGATCTTAGGGTTCTATTTTTCCCGTAAGTTTTCGTAACCGTCTGTTTCTGGATTTTTACGCGCGACAGCAAAATGCTAAGCGTCGGGGCGTCCGTCTGTCTGTCACACTGCTGTATTGTGTCAAAACGGCACAGGCTCACGAAATCTTCACTTGAGCTGCCACAAAAACTCTGGTTTTAGAATCCGAACTTTGCCAGAAATTCGAAAGGGGTCTCTTTGAGCGAAAACGCTAAATGAGAGGGGGTACGAAAAATTAACGATTTTGAGTCAATAAGTCGCCGTATTTCAGAAACGGTAAGAGATATGGTGGAAGTTGCTATTAATCACGACCTTTCGATTGACATCAAAATCGACGTTTTAGAACGACCTTAAACCATGAAATAAGAGCTTTCAGCGATTTTTTTGCGATTTTAAGCTTTGGCTCATATTTTGAAAGTGAATTGCACCGAAATGGTTGGAGATCGTCTAGGACAACCTGCGGGTAAAATTTTAGCTTTAACGTAAATTATAGCGCCTTAAGTTTTGATTTTAATTTTAGGTTCAAGAAATCCTCCGTGCATCAAATGTGCGATATCTGCTACTGTCACTAATTTAGCTTAAAACGGTCAGAGATAGACACAAATATAATGCTTGTTGCAACAAGCACTACTCACGAGCTTTTATTGGGGCACATATATTGATGACCTTAAATAACATTGAAATCCGAAAAGCGGGTTTTTTGGTTACTGTTTTCGCAATTTTAGGTTATTTTCTCTTTTGTAATACATGTTTGTTTGTCTGTCTGTCTGTCTGTCTGTCTGTTTATTTGTTTACCTTTAAGATAGCTAGATTACTTTTGCTATTTCAGCAGTGGATTGCGCCGAAAGTACCAAAGATTGACCAGGAAAATCTGCATACATAATTTGCAGACTTCAACTGTTTGAGTTTCGATCTCTTAAATTTAAGGAGTCTTCTGTACGGAGGGGTTAAAATTTGAGTACCCTTTAAAAACGCATTGCTATTCTATTGCGCGTTGTACATTAATTTCACGGGTAATAGCACCGATGCTGTTGCACGACACGTGAGCTTTGCTTATATTACTTGTTAATGTTTTACTTAGCAGTACTTTTCATTTCAATTTATCTACTTTTTTCTGTTTAAACATTTTAGTGCTTTTTTAGTTCATGGCAGCTTGCATGGCATGCCATGGCTGTCTGTTTTCCAGTGCAAATGCGTTCTGTCCTTTATCAACATAGCTATAGGCCTAATAGCTAACTCGCGCTACATGATTATGTGTAAATTCTTTCAAATTTATTTTACCCGAGACTATATCCCGGTAAGTTGTAAACAAAAAAGGCTACTGATTTTTCGAAAGTTTTGCATCAACTTTTTATCCCTGCCAGTGAATGATAACTTTATGGTTGGTTTGTTGCGGATATTTGGTCAGATAACACAGATGATAAAAATTTGTTTTCAAACGTTCGAGATTTCCATACGTTTAAATTTTTTGTACCGCTTTATTAACATTATGGAATATTTTAAGTTTAATGCTCGGTGAAAAAAAAACTTTAAATTACATAAGCTTGAAAAATATATTTGTTAAAATATATACACCGTAGGCCATAAAAATGCCACTTTTATCTTTTCAATAGTTCTGGGAAACATTGGCCGATTTTAATAATTTTTGACACACAACATCAAGAAGAAACTTGACGCAGATAACTATAGTTTTCTTTACTTTACTGTTACACTGTGGCTACACTACCTTATGCAGAAGTCGTAGTGTGGCCGTTTTACGGAGCTATTCAAAAATAATAAAAGTGGCACTTTTATGGTCCACGGTGTACACTACAATGTCATTGGAAACCAATGGTTTTATTAACGTCACTAGTAATGGTTCAAGAGGGGAAGGCGGCCGTTTCCCAATGAACATCTTTATTCACCACAACAGGTGGTAGCGATTACAATATATTTACAATACAAACAATGAGAGAGAGAAAAAAGAAAAAAGAACACATATCAATAAACTGACAAATACTGAGTGATCAAACGTCCATTTCAAATTGACCGGTTTAAATTTATAACAACGTTTCTCTATCAGAACACTAGGTAGCATACCTTAACTAACGAGCGAAAAGCCCGAAACTCAGTTCAAACTTTACCGATCTACTGCCCAGGACAACGCTGGGTAAGGATATACCAAGGTACGATTGGATAATGACTGTCTTGAGGATAACAAGAAAGATTATTAGAACTACCATTATGTTAATTATATATGCACGCGAATAATGGAGTTCTTGCAATTTTAGGTTTAGCTCGTTTTTTGTGTTTTGTGTTTCTGTAAATATTAAACTTTCTGTTCCATTACTATGTGTTTTGTGTGCATTTTGCCTAAAAAGACCGTCCGCGAATGACCTATACTGTGTCAGGCGGGACGTTAAACCTTACTCTCTCACTTAAACTGTCAGTAGCAAAAACAAAACTTGCTACAATAACAATGTTTGAGTCAAAAACAGTGCTAAAATGCGCATTGCTATCTTAACTCATATCGTCATAGGGATACGGACTAAAGGTAGCTAGCTGCCCAATAATGTTCGCTCCGTCCATTACCAACAAAACAGTTTGTAAAATTAATGGTCGCTATAGAACTGCTTTATTCCAAGTACCGTAATTTAATTTGTCAAATGATTATTGGAGAATTTTCAAACGAGTAGGCCCACTGTTGTGCACTTTAATGTTTCACGTATTGCAAAAGCTTTATTCGAAATTTAGTTAGCATAAAAATTTCTAGCAACTCATGTAGCAACCATGAAATAATCTGTTATAGTTGCTCGGTTTGTTTTCATAATGTCATGCCGCCTTTCTATAATAAAAGCCGATTTTAATATGTACGAAAAACATTTAGCTAATAAATGGACATTTGACGAACTGTATTTTTTTGTCATCATTATTTTTTTTATTATTATTATTTATCGTTATTAGTTATGTTTCTTTCATGGCTGTCATTTGACGAATAAAGGTGTATGTATAAGCAGCAATGACGGAATATTAACATACTATCAGATTTTTGGTTATAACCTAGACTGAACGTTAAAACAATAAATACAAAAAGAAAGAAAATATTACATCGAGAACGAGAAATATGGGCCGTTATTTTGTACAACGGAAAATGATTGGCAGGCGTCCTTATCTAATAAAACGCGCGTAAAAGTTTAACGCGCAAATCGTGCAAGGAGCGATTCGCGCATGCAAAGCGCCTATTAAATCATCCCACAGTGCTGATACGTCAAATATACGGTACGATCGCTGTCACTGAATAATTCATTGGAGTATGTGCCAAGCGGAACTTTTGTACGAAGCTGTATACCGCGCCCGATCAAGTGGTCTCTAGCAAGACTAGCATTATGGAGTCTTGAGACTTATCAGGGGCTGAACGGTAGTTCAAGCCCTGTGTTAACGGCGACTTCTCTTTCTTATGGGAAAACCAAAAATTCGACCCCCACAGAATCAAAACCCCTGATCTGACTGAGATAAAATTTGGCACGGTTGACAGCAGCACATTGACACACAGTCAGTATGATGCGGGCAATATCACCTTTTGTGATTTTTGCTGATTTCGATGTGCAAGTCCTTAAATGTTGCCGTTAACAAGTGTATAAACTAATGTTTTGTACATTTATAGGACTATTAGCGGCAGTGGCGTAGACGGAAATGTGAATAGGCGAGCATCGGCCCCTTCTTTCTTCTTCCTCTTTTTTTCTCTCTTCTTTTATCCCTGTCGTTCTTGCCTTTTTTTCTTTTTTCCTTTCCCTGTCTTTAAAAGTAAAACCAATAAAATTTTGATAGGGAGTCTGGCAGAGCGATGTGAGCTCCCCCAGAAGGATCTGGCGCGGAGTTACAGTCGACATCAAATTTGGTGATTCCAACAATTTTAATTATTTTTTGTAAATCAACTGACCAAAAAATTTAGTGCTGTTTAGACGTATGTTTGTCCTGTTTGAAATATTGGGGGATGGGGCTGGGCCCCTTGGGCCCCGTTGTCTTCGCCATTGATTAGCAGGCCACCAGAAAACAGTGCTGTGTCAAGATTTCGATTTCACTTGCCGAGACTCGCGAGTCAATTCGATCGTTGAACGAGCCGGCCGCCGGGAAAAATCGATGGAATGCAATGGAAGTCTTCGGATAGATGGATCGCTCATTTCCAGTTCACTAGACTGCAGCGCAACGTTGCATGTCCCGTTCATATTGCCCGGTCGATATGCGTTAACCGAGCCCCGTCAGAACCAGTCACCCTAAAACTTAATAATAACTCGAAAGTAGGCCTATGCAATCATTTATTCCCAAGTATGCCTTAAGATTTCTTTAAAATTTTACATTGGTTTATTGTAATATATCAAATGTAAAATAAAATAACTTTGCATGTTGCACACTATAGTGCTTTAGTATACAAAAGCTAATAATAATAATTTTATGCTTGATCCAAAATACGAAAATTATTCAAAATGTTTATTTTGCTGTTACTGGTAGATACATAATACAAATTAAAACATAGGAAAAAAATTACATATACAATAATCGGACAAAATATTCTTCGCATACATTGCTAAATGTTTTCTTACGATAATTCATTAATTGGTAACTGAAAAGCACAATAGAAAAATATAATTTTAATCGTAATCGATTTAGTACACAACTGTAAAAAATTGATTTCGAGCCTGTACACTTTTTGCTTTACACTGCATACGAATTTTAAAATTTTACTGTATGGCTTACTGTGAGTTACCACTCCACTTTTCTTCCTTGTATGTGCACTTGTTTCACAAATATAAAATTTTATTTAACTTTAATTCGTTGTTGTAAAGTAATAAAAATTGTATATCAATCACGGCATATTTATAGATCCTGCTGTCTAAAGTAAAACATAATATTAACTTGTCAGCAGATATACAAAGTTATTTACATTGACTTTAATAAATTTACATAAGCTATGACAGTATCATGTAGCATAATGATTGCATTGATCCGATCACGTAACATTTTCTGATAAATCGCGGATAATAGCTGTAGCATAAAATCACTACTTGTGTAAAATAAATATTTTTTGATGTTTGGCATAAAAACAGATTTTTATTGCAATAACTAATGTCAGAAAATTGGTGCATTTTGTACTAAATTTAAAAAAATTATTGTTGCAGCAATGTTGTAGGCCTACGCACAATATAAAAGTAGGTATAAAAATTTTTGCTGCTCCGTCGATAAAAAATTGTGACGTGTTTTGCCCAACTTTTGCCACATTTATTAAAAATTTTACTACAAGAATAAAATTAGTAGTATATACCTATTTTATTTCAAATATTTTTCAAACATTTTATTGGGATAAAAATTATTACAGTTTAATTAATTTAAAAAGTACTAAAATTTTAATTTAAATAATAATTTACAGGCGAAATTTTATTAAAAATAATGAAATAATCAACATTTGCGTTTTAATTATGTACTTTTTGCTGCTTTTTTATCGCTGCAGTCCTAACTTTGATTTTTGAAATTTCTAATCGAGCAAAAATTGTACAGCAAAAATACTAACACAGTGCAGATGTACGGATGTTTGCATTTTATTATTTTTTTAACGTTTTGTTTACTCATAACTATAAGATGAATAAATTAAATTTACAGACATAAAATGCGTGCATACAAACATGTATAAAGTTTCATAATTAGATATCATTGGGGAATAAATGTTGCATGCACCTCAATATTAAACCGCAGTATTTAGTGTAAAACATTTTCCTTTGTTTCTAGAATATTGTATACATTCGGGATTTTTCACTGCAGCTAAGCCGCCGATGTGCAGCACTATTTTACGTCTGCTAATGTAATGTTCATGAATGACATTGTTGTTTACTTATGGGACCTACATAAACGAGCGAATTCTGTGCAGTACATCATGCATGAAGGAGGAGAGACTGTCCGTCTGTCCGTCCGTACATCTGTTAAAAGCAATTGCATTGCTGTCCATTCAATAACCGACAGCAGCTGCTTGCCGGCTGGCCACACCGGCCGTTCTGCAAGCTGGCATACGGCATGGGAGACGGCGCATGGGAGTAAAATGAGTGAGATACTGAGTGGGGCGACTGAAAATGCAAGACCCGGAAAAAGACGGACCAAATCGCATGGGCTGGATAATGAATGACCAAATCGTTTTTTCGAGCTAGATGTGTAAAAATTAACTTATATCTGTTAAATCAAAAAATAGTTTTTAAAAGTCTGATTTTTTACTCGAGTTTTTGCTTCTATCTAATTAAAAGTCACTGATAAGGGTTATTGTATCAGCTTTTGTTGCTATTACTAATATACTTTTACATTTCAAGTAAAAAATATTAGTTGAATTCTTCTTAATTTGTGTCGTGGTTTTACATCTGTTTATACATTTTATCGTTTTAACTTTTAAGGCATTGTGTAGCCACAGCTAGTTTCTAGAGTAAGTTTATTTTTATTTTATCGTACCTTCGTGTCTTTTGTGAATAAACATGTCTTTTTACTTTTCTGCGGCAGAAAAACCGTACAAAATTATGCGTATCACAGTGTGCCGTGTACGCATTCCGGCTTTGACGTCTGTCCTGCATAACTATACTGGTCAATTTTTTATTACGGTTAAGAACGGTCCGTCATTTTCAGGTCCTGCAAGTTCAGCGCCCCCGAGTGAGTGTACGGTTCGACCAGTTGTTTATAATAGGCTGAACGGCGCGTGACGTGACGCTAGGCACCAATGATTGATCGTACCTCTGGCATTTCACTTCCCCTTCTCATTCCCCTCTCTGCCCTATCTCTTCAACCTAGTATACCTGCTTTTGGCTGGTGCGACCCATGATACAAAAGGCCGAAGTCTCTATGGCCCAAAGGTACAGTATTTAGAGAGCGCTCTGCTCTGGTGACTGCTATGGGCCTAGTGCTAATAACGTGATGGTATGCAAGATCGTAACACATTAAACAAGCAAGCATGATAGGCTACACTGTGTCCGAAAAAAGTAACCCCTAAACATCATACATTAAAAATGCGAAATCCGAATGATTTTGACTAATATTTTGCACATCTAATTGCCAAAAAATTGCTAGAGCGATCGCCAAATTTCGTTGAAAAATAATATTTCTAAGCGGAGTTATTAACTGTTGAATATCGGTAACAAAAATACATCTTTGTTACCAATATGGTGTTACGTAAAAAACACAAAACAACCGGTACATTTGCATACTTTCAACGAAGAAGATCTAATTTGGGCAAAATTTTACATCAATGATGTATTATCTATTGGCAATTAAAAATCCAAATTTTAGTTAAATCGGCCGAAAAATAACAATAGTTACAGTAACTTTTGTTAGTTTACCCCAAAGCGTGAAGCGTCCGGTATTAAGCAACCGTTTGTTTAATTCTAACAGTGTCCATGGCTTGCTAGGAAATTCCGCGATAAACTTTTCAGCACCGTACCCTTTTTTTTGTTTCGACGGTTTAATCAAAACATGATCGTCTGCAAAAATGTTATTTTCTTATTATTCATGTTGACTGCGTCAACAAACGTCATTTTCACTCGAGCGGCTGCAATAGGCTATGAAACGTCATATTGGAAAGAGAGATATTTTGTCATCTATATTCAACAATTAATAACTCTGCTAAAAATAACATTTTGGAACAAAATTTAGTGATCGCCTTAGCAATTTGTTAGGAATTAAACGGACGAAATGTTAAGATTTGTTAAGATTTGTTAAGATTCAACATTTCTATTGTGCAATGTCTAGGGAGTTACTTTTTTCCGGACACATTGTATTATTATGTCTAGTTTTACATGTGGCTAGGCCTATACTATTTTTTATAGTAAAATAAAAATAAACATTAAAAAAGATTTTTGATTATTGCTATTTTTTAATATATGTAAGTTTAATGTTTTATTATGTTTTATTATGTTTTTATATTTATTGTTTATGTTTATTGTTTTTAAGTTTATTGTTTTTATGTAATTTATTGTTACACGTATGCTGACTTTTTTAATGACTGTGTCGTATTATTATAACTGTTTGATAACTAAATTTAAAAACAGTCATGCATTATTTTCTGATACAGTCTATGCACCAGCACCCAAACAGTGTATAAATTCATAAGTAGGCCTATATCACGCATGTGTATCTCAGATTTTGTCATGAAGGTTTTTACTCCGAAGTTTCTTAAATTTTAGTACTTTCGTCTATTCCATTCATCACTGAGTCAATTTTCACCAAGTAGGCCTACATGTACATCGTGCTATGTTTATTAATATTATATTATTAATATTATATTATTATGTTTAATTAATATATATATATATATATATATATATATGTGACGCCAATAAATGATTGATTGCTTGACAGTGTCCAAAGCATCACACTGCGCGACTCGTGTCAGGGTGTCCTAGCTGAAACGATTGCTGCTGTCTTTTGGAGCTAGTAGGCTCGCTCTACTCCCTTACAGAGAGTGTAGAAAAGCTCTCGTCGATGTTTTGCACATGTGCCTGCCCGTGCCTTGCACCGTCGAAACCCGGCGATCGAGGAAGCTCGAGTTCTTATTAAGTTGTCTGTCAGAGCAGACTCGACGAAGTGGTCGCGAATCGAGATTATCCTCGGATCGGATTAGATTCACACCCTGCAGAAACCCGGCCGGCCGCGAATAAATTGGACGTTTCGTCAACCGCGCCTGATTCGGTTAGATTTCTGCGCCGTATATGAGAAAGTGTCGATATGCATGAAGGAATGTGCAGCGAAAGTCGCACAGGAAAATGACATCCGACAGTCCGAGGTGCCATACACCATAGCTTCCGTCGGTAGCGTATCATCTGCGTATGCATGCAGAGTTAAAGAATAAAAAAATTCGAACTTCCACTTAATTTCCCTCCTTTTGCTTTTCGTCGAGCTATGTGCAACCTTTAACCAGTTATCGTGTTGACAGAGATAAAAAAAACTCCGCTGAAAACAATACTGCCCTCGATTCCGCGGGCAGTAGGCCTAATAAAAATCTGCATTAAAGACAGCAACAACGTTGCATGCTTCTGATAGTATGCGCGTTTGAAAAAAAGTACGGAAGTAAAAGACATGAGTTACTAAGTATGACGTTCTGAACATTGTCGGTTGAGACAGCAGGTTGTTTCACGCAATAATGGTGCCCATGCACAAACGAAAACTGCAGCGAAACACAAAAGTATATGAGCGTACATGTCACAACCATGTCGCCTTGGTCTAAGCTCCATCAATAGAGGCGCCATTGCAATGGGGAGAATACTAAGCCCTTTGAAAGAACAAAACGTTTATGTCATCTGCAGCATGAGGTTCATTCGAGCGTTATATGGGTATAGCGATAATAAATTACACCGTTTATTCGACGACCCTTTCACTGATCCTTCAACGGCCATAAAAACCGACAGCTACGACCATAAAATACTATATAGTAATAACTGATACACTATTTTATTTGATACATGAGGTGTATTAATGATAAGTACACTATATCGGTCGGTATCTTGCTCAAGCTCATTCATTGCATACAGAATGCAGTAACCAAAACAAAGTGCTAAAATTAAAATAGTAAAGACATAAAATGCTGGTCGCAAAAAATAATAATTCTTCAATAATTTTTTTAATAGAGGAAGGTACTTTAAACACCAGCATTAAAATCATTATCATCATCATCCTCAACAGTAGCAGCAGCGGCAAGCTTTTTGGTGCAGCGTTGCTTCAGCTTGAGTGAAAAGGAAAAAGAAGAAAATGTCTTATTAATAACCAGTAAATATCGACCGCGAAAGGGTTAACTCATTCAATGGCGACCAAATGCTCAATCAATCAACAAATCAATTAATCAACCCAATTTTTTTTAAGTAACCAAAGTAATACGAACTGCTGCTAGGTACACTAGAAAGAGATTAGTTACAGTACAATTTGGAAAATGATTTGGTAAACGGAGAGCTTTGAGATGTTGCAGGCGGAAGACGAAACGACTCGGCAATGCTCATAGTTACGATTACTGCACATAGGTTCGCTTCAATAATCCGGCGTCGTCGTTGTCCGACGATGCAAACCGAACATCCGTTTATGACCGACGGACGACTTTATCAAGCCGCAGAGACAAACGGACCGACGGACGCGCAGGGACGAGACCGGCCGGCGCGCCGGAGGAACAGATCGGGCCGGCGAGAGAGCGAGGTCGACGGGCCCAGCCGGGTCACGCCGACGTAACGGCCGGTGTCACATTAAAAGATCTCCCCCGTGAAAAATCCGCCCGAAGAGAGAAAATTTTGGATTTGATGTGTCTCCCTCTTATTAAAATATCGTCGCCTCATAAAAAGTCTCCCCGTCGGTAAGCCTCGCCGGGCGGGAGGATTTTTACCGGTAAATTGTCGGCTGGAGAGAGAGTTTTCTGGGGGGCGATTCTATAATGAGACACCGGAAACCGACCAACCGAATAGCGGAAGACGCGAACCAAGTTCTTTCCGGAGGATATCGATGATTGATGGAGTCGGTGGACTAGCTCCAGTCCACGTGGAGATGCTATCGCCAGATCACGACCCCGCGACTGGCTGGGCTTCGATCGTCCTCAGTGGCGTAGACAAGAAGGCCCAGAGAGCCAAGACCTTTCCTTCCCCTCTCTAATCTCATTTTTGGTAAATAGATATAGGGTCTGGGGAAAATAATTTAAATAAACGTTGCCGCCAGATTTCATATTTTAAGGCAATAATGCACCAAATTCCACTTCGACTAATCCTCCACTCCATACTCCACTGGGGAAGCTCACATTCACTGCAGCGCTGCCCTAAATCTTTTAGGTGAAATTTAGGAACGATACTTCTAAGGGAAGTGAGGGAACAGAAAAAAAGAAGAAAAGGGGCGGGAAGAAATGAGAAGAAGGGCAGGGAGTCGAAGCCCCCAATTTACATTTCTGGTTACGCCACTGTGAACGGCCGACCGACGACTTCGATCGTCCTCCAGGCAAGTCCAGACGGACGCCGGACCTCTGGAGGGAAAGAGTCCGCCCGTAGGCCGATGTTCCTCTCTGCATCGCCCCATCGGTCTCTAAGTCTTTGTTACAACGAGTTGTATCATGTCGCAGCGCGGATTTGCAGATGGTATCGGACCCGACGCAAATCAATACGCTGCCAGCCCATCCATCTGTCACTTTCGCGTCTCGGTTCATCATTCACGCTTCGCCGAACGAACGATTGACGTTCGCTACGTCATCTGGATACCTATCGCTTAATCGAGTCGACGTTCTGCAATTTCTATTCGATTTCATCAAGATTACCCCCTGCTTTGTCAGAATTAACTATCGTGTAACGTTTTGTACTGAAACACGACTATTTATTGTAAACTGACATGCATTTTGTTCTATTGTACCATAAGTCGCGCACAGGGCGACGTAACAGAACTGAACTAAACTGACATGATTTAGTTTTTGACGAACTGACTGATGGGGAAGCAGTAATGCATTACCGTAGGCACTGTCTAACGGCGTCGGTGGCATAAGTAACTATACGCTTTCGTACACGCCAACCAATGACCAAAAGGTTCGCTTTGCTTGCCCATTGATCAGTTCGTCAAAAACTAAACCGTCCCAGTTCAGTTCAGTTCGTTGACGTCGCTCTGTACGCGTCTTTAAAATCAGTGCAATTAAGGCATTCGATAAGAAGTTTTATTGACGCCGTTGAGTGCGGTTTAAAATAAAATAAACGAATGTAAAACATCAAACGATCTGAGCAGTATGGGTTAAGATACAGCAATTTTCACTCGATTACAATTTTGCAAACGAGTTTTATGCCAAGTGATTTTTGCAGTCAATACGACTCGCGATATGATGCACGTTAGCGCCGAAGCAAACCCGACTAAATAGATAACACATTATTGCAAACTGTACACATTTGCACTTACGAAAATTGCATAGACGTTCGAAACTAGCGCGCTAACAATATTTCGCATTTTTTGCAGTCGCTTAACAAAAAAAGTAATGACGACATTAACGTTACAGTAAAAGTAAAAAAGAAACATAAAAAGAAAATTCTACGACACGCATATGCTCACCGAGCTATTTAATAAATCAATCAAGCAACCCGGGATTTCTAAAGTAACCTACAAAATCCGGGATTGATTGGTTGAGTGCATTGATAATATTCGAGTAAAACATATATTGTAGTCAGTTATTTTTAACGACATATGCTGACGCATTACCCTCATACTGGAACTACAGTTAAGTCAGTCGGTCAAATGTACAGAACGTCGACGGAAAACAAAATATAAATAATCGTTAACACAATAAACATGTAACTATTAACATCTATAGGTCTGCAATAGTACACGCACGCTTCGAAAGCCATACAGTCGATTCACTGCAATATTTCGGCGTAATAACACGAAATAGTACAAAAAGTTATATAAAACTGAAACCTGGTTGACGAACTGAATACTGCTATTTTATGATGAAAAACGATGCGACCAACACGGTTAAACCATGCATACACACATTCGTGTTTTATCATCAACGTCGCGGTTTCACCAATAGATTACCCGACATGGAGTCTACCTAAAATGGATGTACATTTTGTCAAATTACTGCTGCATTTCGTAAAATTTTATTCCAATAACCTGAGATATCAAAGCAGCCCACACTATCGCGGCAATAAATTCGACCTTCAGCGGTTTGCAATTGCGATAAGTAGGCCGCTATTCGAAACGTTAATTAAAGATCGCGTACTTGCATTGCGCTTTTCACATAAAACTCGCGACCAGAAGCGCTTTACAATCTCAGAAGTGGCAGCTGATTGGCATGAGCTAATAATATCGCAGCGCACTATGTGGCCATCCATTGCCCGCGTAAACGATTGGACCCGCGGTTTGCAGCAACTATAGACATGCCACCACCCCAATCAGCCACACTAAAATTTCACCCCGTAGCTTGTAAGCTACTACTCACTTCTGTCCCGCTGAGGGTAGGAGACTGAGTTCACCTGGGACGCGTGCAGTAGGTTAGCAACGGTGCATTTGTGCATAATCCTTTGAGCACATCACGCCAGCAGCTCGTCGAAGTGTGTACACAAAACGTCAATATTGCTGAATGACACGCGACGAGAAACGTTACATTTTCACACACATGAAGACGAATAATACACACTATACATTGATATACAGTAACACTCGAACAGTGAACATGTACTTAACTTTGTACATTGTACAGACACGCACCCGTATTCACGAATCCAGGCATAAAGATGATTAAAGCACAACAATTATCAGAGTATTTAGTTGAGTAATTTCTTGCAGTTTTTAATCGTTTCTTCAATAGCATATATTCTTCCTACAAGAAGCCCAGCTATCGCTAGAATAACCAACCGTATACTTGAGTACGGTCGGCTAATAACGACAGAACAGAGAAGCCGACATGAAAAAAGTAGTTAAGTGTTTGTTTTCACTTAAAAAGAGTTGGTATATGACTTGAAACTAAAAATTTAACTTGCGTTTCAAACTTCACATCGCTGGGATTATTATCGCCAAAAAATTCCACTGCAGCGTTTTTATCAGAAAGAGAGACGGCATTCTAAATCCTAGATCTATCGTCACTGTTTACAAGTCATATTTTAGCCTAAGTTTAATACTGCAATGCACATGTTTTATAACATAGTTTTGCATAATAGCCACTACACTGTGTCCCAAAAAACATCCCCAACATTTTTGGCTGTAACTTGAAAATCAATTATCAGATTTTGATAATTTTTGGTACGAATATTTTTGACACAACCGGACATCAAATGACCATTTAGTTTCCTACCTCACCCAATGTATGCTTTTGCACTACTTAGGGAAAGCAGATCAAGCGAAATATGTGTTGAAATAAACAGAAAACCTGAAAAAAACATCCCCGACATTATTGATCGTAAGTTAAAGAAAAATTAACAGATTTTAATAATTTTTGGCAGAAAAATTTCTGACACAACTGGCTATTAAATAAGTGTTTTAGTTTTCACCTCACCCAACGTCTGCTTTTGCACTACCTGGGGAAATGAGACCAAGCATAATACGTGTTAAAATGAATGAAGAAACGTTCATAAATTCCGTCTGTCCTAATCTGTGGGCCCAAACAGTCGGTCTATTACAAGGTTTGACTGCTATGCAGCAGTGTGACTACAAGATGAAGTTTTGGAATGTTTGTGAAGTCAAGAAGCGACTGGTACGGCCTGGATTGGTCTGGAGCAGAATTTTATCGATACTGCTATCAATGAATGGTGAAAGGGTCACCTTGCCTGCGTTCGCATAGTGGGCTACCACTTCAAGCAATTTTACTACAGTCAGTTGAAAAATGTACAATTGGATGAATTGTCAGCCAAAGTGTCAAAAATGTGAACAAAATGTGTTTTTACGCGTTATGTTAATTAAGCAATCATATTGCATTGGATAAAAAAGTGATATTTCGCTGGTTGGGTTTTCCCCAGGTAGTGCAGAAACAAACGTTGGGTGAGGTGGGAAACTGAA
>Ga0209367_1005078_pt1 | contig 18243 bp, 11 predicted proteins | sample WorMetLIZISLAND2_FD_187412 | JGI IMG/M metagenome (GOLD analysis project Ga0209367, IMG submission 187412) | Marine gutless worms symbiont microbial communities from Max Planck institute for Marine Microbiology, Germany - Olavius geniculatus... ... | reverse complement strand
AGCAGCATGTATGTACCTATCTGCAACCGTTTTCACATTATTCGAGCCAATAACGGCAAAATGACGTCTTTTTAAGGGGGTACCCCTCTTCGACGCCCTCGTTCGAGGGGAACCCCTGCACCCAGTAGCACGAAATTTTGTCACGATAAACTAGAGACCTTGGGACAGTCCACGGTGAAGATTTCGTGATCCTAGCTTGCACCGTTTTGATACAGCTCACGAGTGTGATGGACGGACGGACGCCCAGACGATGGCAAAGACGCGCGAAGCATTCTGCTTTCGCGCGTAAAAATGCATATTTATGTAAACAAGAAATCTGAGCTAATCCTCATGAGATGCGCGAGAGTCTAAAGCAGTTACTGTTCGCAGGTAATATTGGTCTATCTCCACCCATTTCGTCGCAATTCACTCTTCTGCAGCCAAAAATTGAAAAAATAACAAAAACACCTACTACTGGAGTTCAAGGTCATTCAAGGTCATCGATGTTGACATTACTAAGAATCTCGCCGCCATTGCTTGTTATAATAAGCAGTATGTCTGTGCCTATTTGGAACTTGCTTTCAAATTATCAGAATTTATGCCCAAAGTGTACATATCGGCTTAGACGTGATGCAGGGTTGTCATTTGGGGGCGGGAGCTGGATGGGTCTATGGACCCCCAAAACAATTTGGATCATTTTTGGCACACCCTGTTGGAGTTGGAGTTATGGTTAATGGTTATGGTTAAGTTTAGAGTTAGAGTTTATGGTTAGTGTTAGGCTTATTTACCGCTGCAATATAGCATCGTGCATGAAAAATACAGACTTCATCGGTTGGCACTGCAGCCAGTCAGCTGAACTGCAGCCGGCCGACGCTTACAGCCTGGCTGCAGAATTGTGCTAAAATGCAGCCGGCGCTGATGCACTAAAACGCAGCCGGCATGTGATACTGCTGTGTGCTGAGCACAGTTGTCCATTGTGTAAGGTGAAGTTTTGCTATAGTTCATAGTCAAGAGTCAAGACCAAATCAGCTAGCAACTTCTAATGTTAAAAGTATAATTAGGGCATAGCTTGACCAACCGACGTCCCAGTTCATTATTTGAGCATAATGTTTACTTTTTGTCTAATAAAATAAAGTGCGGCATCTGATAAATAGTAGGCATTTTGTTACTTATTACCTACCATCATTAATGCAGCAGAAGATACACGTCATCACTGGCTTGCATTGCTGATGATATTATTGCACAAAATTATCTTTATATCCACAAAATGGCCATATAGGCAAAAAACTAACATTGCGCACAATCACACATCATGCCATGATTAATATATGCCAGGAAAACATTTCTATAATGTTAATTCAGCTAAATGTATTATTGCACTTATTCGATGGCTGCGTAAAAAAGATGAGCATCCAAAAAGTGCACAAAAGAAAGTCAAGTCCAAAGTCTAAGCCCAGCTTGTAGATAAGTCTCTTGTGTTGAAGCTTTTCTTTATGCAAGCATACGATTTAACATGCCACCTTCTGCCACCAAATAAAAGAAGCCGAGGGTCGTATTAAACAATTTATAGAGGTTGCAGAGTGCAGACGACAGTTACCGGTAATGAAATGCTTGACACTACTGAACAACCGTTCAACATACTGGTATGAAATTATTTCATAACATACTGGGTAACATACCGGGTGCGGCTGCCCCCCTGGTTGCAGGCTGGGATATTTCTTCCAGGAAAACACGCTGCTTGTCTGGCAGCTGTAGGATTTTGCGGACTAGTTGTCCATGAAAAAATCCATCTGGACTCGTCGTAACTTGTCAAGTTGACTCTTGAAGGAGTTTACAGTACTGACTTCTACTGCTTCCTGTGGCAAACTATTCCAACGACTCAGAAATCGTACAGCGAGGAAATGCAATCGTGTGTTGTTCATCAAATGCAATCATGCACTGGTGTGCATGAGCACAGCTGCATAATAGTATAATTGTACTAAAAGGCAGCCGGCCGTGACCGAGTTTGTCACGTGATGTGTGTTTAATAAGATCGTTCCGCAGCGTCGGCCGGCCGGTTGCAGTTAAGTATTTACCGACTTCATCATCGAAAATTAAAGACCGTGGTGATATGTAAAAACACAACAATAAACAATCAGCAAAGGAACATACTCACCACTCTACTTCAAACACATAATATGCACATCCTTAGTTAGTAATACTAAAAACAACTTTCGAAACTTTCATGTTTGTTTGTAAACACTAGCCCATAGAAAATACGATATCATAGATAACTGTAAACAGTGCAGGGTCAATAGTAAAATGTCGTCGTTGATCAAAAAGATGAGAAAATAAATAATTACTGGTACCTGGAGTGCTGGTTGGCGGATGGTGTAGATATGGAAATAAACTAAAGGTTTTTACGGCGAAAGGGCGCAAAAACTGAACAGCGTCTTCATCCGTCTTCTTAAACTTTTTACCATACCATTCCTCAATTCGTCGTGCCAATGCGCCATGCACGGCCAATGCCCCCGTGCCACCGAGTCCCATTATTCTGGTCTCCGATTCCATCTTTCCCAACAAATTATTGTATGCCGAGCTAATTGGCGTGGTTGTGGTCTGCCCGTTTGTAACGTAAGTTTGTAAATGGTAAATGTGGTTTTTATTTCCCGGATTTGCACGGTTACCGCGGTATTAATTTTTTGCCCTCCTTATCACCGTACAAAGTTTTAAAACCGCTGGTGCGCGATAGTGTGCGAATAAAAACAATAAACGTGAAAATGGACAGTTTCGGGTCATATGACGCAAACAACGAGATTCGTGATCGATGCGGGTGAGGTGTGAGGAGTGAGGACTTATTTTGAAATTTCGGATAGGCACGACTCTAACCACGACTCTAACCTGTGACGTCACTAAACAGAACATCGAACGGATGTTTTTGTTGTTGTTTTCTTTTTTTGTATGATATTCTTTAATATATAAGTCTGTGAGTATTCGTTGTATGTCCATCATTTGATGAATTTTAGTTTGGTAGAGGATGCTCTTTGACAGGGAGCAATGTCGTTAACGACGTTATTTCGAAAAGCGACGAATCTGCTAGGATTTGGCGGAGACGACAGTACACTGCGACCACCACCACTTGATGGCGAGATCGTATATTGCAAGAACAACGTCTGTGTTCACCCTCCGTCTAATCTGAACAAGAGCGCTAGTGATCATTTTCCAGGATATCTCAATATTCGTTCGCAGGATGACGAAGTATGTATTTTTTATTCCATATAAACGAGTACAGTCATTACATTTATCTTTATAATGCACTATTGCTGCTATGTGTAATAAACTGTAACCCAGCTCATTACTGTCTGTATTGTTAAGTATTTTTGACATCATTAGCAATATGAGCAAGAAAATGAATAAAAGTTATTCATGAAGTGTTCGTGATTAATTTTATTGAATGTATCGTTTCGGCAAATTGCCATCGGTAATTCAAGAAATTTTTTTAGATATTTACAGTTAGTTCATTCGTGTGAATTTAATATGCTGGCATTGTTGATGTTGTGTGTAGGTATTGGGCTCAACGTTGATACTGACTTGGATACCGAATTCAACGCTTAAGAAGAATCCGCGAAGTATTGAGAATAGTCCTGCGCAGACGAGGGTAACACCACGTCGTTCACCTCGACAGGAATATGCTCACATTGATAACTCGACTTCAGCTACGCAGTCTCCTATAGACTCGGCTGTCGACATTGATGTCAATGGTAGCTGTGACCAACAGCAGTCTTTAACGCCTGTGGAAGATAATGTCAACGAAAGTGAAGTCAGTACACTTGCTTCACAGAATGTCTCTGAGTCAAAGAACAACGACAAACCAAGTTGTACCCCTACCAATACTTCCAGGGCACGAGTTGGTGTCAACGTCAATCCCATTCGAGACAAGTGCACAAACTTGCTACCACTGAGTAACAACGTGGAGCATAGTGCAGGTGAGAATGGTGACTCAGTGTCAGATGCAACTCATCACTCAGTGGCAGTCGGAGCTGCTCGCCAGTTGGCGTTACTTCGTAGTCGTTCCGATTCTTCAAACAAATCGGTTGCATCCGTTGAGATGGAAGGTGAGAATCTAGTCATCGTGACAGAAGAAACAATCACTGATGATGCGTTTGTGGACCCTGTGGAAAACTGTGCTGGTGAGCCTGCTGAATCTCTGCTCACGGAACGGTATAAAGAGACTTTAGACAAGTTGACAGCAGCTGCATCTAAATCGGGAGGAGATGATATGCAGCGGCTCAGACAGTCATTGGATCTGCAGCTGAATCTGAGTCCGGGTAATGACATGGTAGAAAAAGTGGCTGATTTTGATTTTGAAATTGCTGCTTTGAACACCAAGGTAGAGGGTCAGAGGCGATCGTCTTCATCAACATCTGGCCCTGACTCAACACCACCGTCTCCGTCAGAAATACCGGATGTTTCGAACCTGTCTTCACCTGAAGCAGATAATGACACTTTCGCAAATGTGCAACAGCATGATTCTGATTTTGTGAAACATTGCATGTCGTTTCCAGAGAATTCAGTTGACTTTACTGTGGATAAGCCAATGACAGATTCGGATACAACATTTCGAACTGCAGTTGAGCAAGTCTGTGGAGTCTTCTCTGTTGATCTTGGTACTGACTTATTCATCGTCATATTTCATTCTGTGTTTTTTATTCAGTACATATAAGTTAGAACATTTAACACACCTGGTAATGATAAACTCAGTATTAAATAAGTAAGTAAATTCTGCAGTACATGTGGTCAGAAGTTAGTTACTACTGCTTAGGTAAGTAAACTGTGATTACCCCAAACAAAAGGTTGTGTTTTTGCTTTTGTTTTGTTTGTTGGTTTGTCTGTCTGTCTTGGAATTCAAAAAGTTACTGATGGAATTTTTTTAATGTATTGTGACAAGTAACAGTTTATTAGATTTCATTAGCATGGTTTTTGTTAATGCTTATAGATATAAAGCACACAGTGCTACTTGTCAGAACTGATGCTGTGTGTGTTGTTTTAAAATAGCATTGCTCTAATAATGACTGTAATTATGATCATAGATTGTATAAAATATTTAGGGATGTGACGAAGCAGAAAAATATTTCCATTCGTTGAATGCGAATATTAATTTTACTATTCATAGAATATCAAATAGCTGAAAACTGGTCAATATTTGCATGTTGTCGAATGTGAATACGAAGTTCGTCACATCCCTAAAAGTATTCAGAGTGACCACTTGTCTGGAAAACCTGGAAAATGTCAGGGAATTTGAAACATGTCAGGGAAAAAATCTTGTCAGGGAAAAGTGTCCCAAAACTGTTCATTACTAGTTGAATATTTGCATTCAACTCCATTTTTTTCTGTTCGCTTCGCTCACAGACTTGTACTCCCATACTTTTAAATTTGCGGTGCCAGTAAGCTGCTTTTGTTTGCCTTTATTGTTTAAACTGCACTAAATTTCGTCAGTTAATTCTGTGCAAAATAATTAAAATTGTTACCAATAGACGTCATATCGCTACTGTTGCAAGGGGCGATACTCCTTTTATGTTCCCCTAAAATGTCCGGAGAAGTTGGAGTTTGATCATGACCGGAGATTGGCCACCTGAATATTGTCATTACATCCAAAGATTCATGATTTTTTTGATGCAACATGCCTACAGATGTTCTAAGCAGATATGTTTAATTGCTAATTTATTTCGCTTTCAAATGTTGAAATTGTTATTTGTTATCCAGGTCAGATGCGTTCACTGCGGATCTTTTACAGTGATGATGCATGTACAAATGGTCAGCTAGTCATTGCCAGTCGCGAAAGTCAGTACAAAATACTCCACTTTCATCACGGAGGTCTTGACCGACTTGCCGAGACGTTTTCTGATTGGAAGTTTCTTGCTCAGCCAAAACGCAAGGTGAAGACTGACTGTCAGAAGTTACTGATTTGAAGCTGTTAGTTAATTAATCATTAATCAAGTAACAGTCTGTCTTAATATTTGGTCTTCGCACCTACCATTGAAAACATGGTTGTTTGTATCGTTGAAGTTAATCAGCGCCGGACCTGGTTAATACTTGGACGGGTGACCATCAGCAGGCAGGTAAACCATTTTGAGCTTAGCTGTGTTTTTGATGTCCTAACAGTTTTGGTTAGTTAGGCAGGCCCACAGATATATGTGTATATATATTAAAAATACGCTAATAATAATACTGGTAATAGTTTTAATTTCTGCTGATAGCATGGCAAAATGAAAAATTCAATAGAGTTTTGTTCTGGCAGTATATTAGTAAAATTGTTTTTCACATTTTAGCATAGAGTATCTAATCGCCTTAACGCGTTAGACCATGGTAGGCCATCAAAAACACGGCTCTTGTAACTAGCCACCTAAGTCAACTCAGCTGTCCAGTCCATCCATCTGTGGGTAGACACATTGAGTACTGGTGAAAGCTGGGATGTAAATAGGCACACTGCGCGATGCACTAGCCTTGTATCCATGGTTTGTCAGTGTAAACTGGTGTGTGGCTGAGGGTTAAGGACATGGAGATCAGTGCCGCTGTATGGGCCTTGTGGCTTGGGAATTACTTGACGTTTACTTTATGTTACACCTACTATTTGGCGGCCACACATGTGCAGTTTAAAGGTATTCTTGTACACTTATTGCTAATTTTGCTTCATTTGTTACTTTTGTCTTGTACAGACAGTGTCCTTTGATTGAGTTAAGACACTGAACAAGCATTGCATTTTTGTGCACAGTTGCTGTCAAAAATATAACATCTGTTGTGTTGTCAGGGTGGAGATGCTGACACCCACTGTCGTCAGTTTTCCGTTATCCGACCTTTCCTAACCAATTCCCAGTGTCACCCGGATGATGGTGCATTGGAAATGGTGAGTGAAGACACATGGCGCCAGCACATGAACGAGTGTGGACAAATAGAAGATGATCATCATCTCCGAAAGGTGATATTGATTTCTCTAGATGGTTTGATCATTGAGTTTTAATATTATTTGTGCTAAAGTCATAAATGTGGATCAAAGTTTGTTATATATTTTGCAGTAAAAATGAGATAATGTAGTGGACATAGTTATAATTTTTTTACATTTAACTGCCTGATCTGCCACTATTTGTAGTGGATGAAAAGATCACCAAAATACAAGATATCAGTGATATTGGTTTTATGATTTAAACACTTGTAAAATACTTCATGTACTTACAATAGGTGAAGTGGTTATTAATATAAATTTTTCATCAATTATTGTACTGGATTGAATTTACTGGGCCTTGTGGTTGTTTTTGCGTGGAAGTTTTTATTTGCAGTTGTGGTCTATGTAGGCCATATTCTTTGCTGGACTGGACTCGAGCTTGCGTCATGAAATTTGGCCTTTTCTGCTGCATTACTTTCCATACAGTTCGACATTTGAAGAACGCGAGCAGATTCGGAATGATCGCTACATACAATACCAGAACATACGCAAAAACAGGTACATCTGCGTGATTTTTGTGTACATTTATTTTGGTATTCTGTTGTATAGTGCATATAAAAAGTCATTTTATTTGTATTTACTTACTTGTAATTATATGCAATGCAATTTGTGAACTAATGGTTCTAGGTGACAGAAATTTAATGAATATAGAGAAGTATGTTCTACAGCATCAATTTATCATTTATGAATGAATGAATGACTGATTTATTGAAACACAACAAACGTGCATCAAACACTGCTATAAGCAAATACTAAATCATAGCACTGCAGGAAATACACAAATAAAAACAAGCACTGAAAATAAACTAAACTAAACTACACTGAACTAAACTGAACATGTATCTGTTCAGAAATGAAGTCTTGAAACTATAAAAAAAGTACATTATGATAACATAACATGTAACGCAGAGCAAATGTAAAGCAAACTAAAACACACAAACTAAACTAAACTAAACAAACATCTATTAAGAAATGATGCCTTGAAAAGATTAGAATTACACTGAGGTAACGCAAAGTTATGACCGCATTCCCCTAGTTCATGTTCATGTTCATGTTAATTCTCAACAGGTAGTGTACCAAATAGACAATGGTGGGCTTTTTGCATATTGCAAAAAAAAAGATCTTTGCTAGCATTATTGAGTAGACTAGTTACCTCCATAATTTTAGTAGTAAGGCCATATCGATATGCTCTTTTGAAAAAGGCGTTAATTCTTCCTTTAAGTTTTTTAATCAGTGATACATTGTGGAAAATGAGAGTCACATTTTTTCTTTAGTGTTTACAAATGTTTTTTTAAACTTTTTTGTACCGTAAATATTTTATTTCTATTAAGGCTTTTTCGTTTATAGTTTGTGGAAATTGTTGAAGTCTTGGATCGGCTGTCAACAGGGAGATGATGGAAGGAGCAGAGAAGGAAGCATTCTGGAAAGCTGTGCAGTGCACTGTTGAGAAGGACGTTGTCCGAACTGATCGTTGTCATCCGTATTTCACTGGCGAAGGAAATCCAAACATTGACATTCTAAAGTATGTGCTGTCATGTTTACTTTTTGTATCTGCATACATGAGTGATTTGCTTTTGTATGGCGATTCTTCACATTGACCTTTGCATCATGTAATGTTTCTTAAGATATAGGTTAACAACTTAAGATGGGTCACTGATTGCTTTCTACACCATGCCCCAAAATTAGCGGCACCCCTATGGTTAGGTAAGTGTAAAATCATTAATGCCTGACAGATTTTTGCAAAATTCAAGTCAGTCATTGAGACAATCATTTTGAACTTGTCTTTAAAGTTTGAGCTTAAAGTGGCCACTTTTGGCCTTGACACGAGCTCTTAGTCTAAGGCGAGTATGCTGTTGCTTGATCCCTTTGTCAATAACAATGCATTGAATGTATCTTAATGTAAACAAACTCTGACATCATAATGATGTTACACTGAGCACACACGGTAAGGTGCATATGTCATAATTTGTGTGACTCTAAGTAATGCATGGTTCCTGCAGTTAGGGGAAGTCTGGGAAAGTCAGGGAAAATCAAATTACCAGGATGCAAAAGTTAACGAAGATGCAGAAAAAAATTTGAACTGTTTACTCAGACTGCGTACAACAGTTCATAATTTTTTTCTGCTCGCTTCGCTTGCAGATTATTTGTATTTCCACTTTTAAATTTGTTCCGCTGCCTTTGTTTCTAGTGCGCTTGGAAGTGATTGAAAGCCAGCGTTGGTATTTTGCATGAACAAATTAGTCAGGGAAAACGATTCATTTTGTCCTGGAAAGTGAGGGAAACGTCAGGGAAAATGAATTCTGCAGAGTAGTAGGAACCATGGTAATGTTAAGATACTGCAGTGTGCAATATTTCGTTGAAATGCATGAACTATAAACTCAATTAGGCGTGTTTGAAACAGTGGTGCTGCTAATTTTGGGACACGGTGTAGATGGCTTTTACTAATGTCACTTGGTGTGTTGCGAAGATTCACAGCAGAAAGGATAAACCTGCCAGTTGCATGTCAACAATTGAGTAGCTGATAGAGTTGTAATCCAGATAGATGTTTAAAAAACGTATAGTCCTTCCTGAGCCTTACGGCCCATAGGGCGGCGCTGATCCCCGTTCCCAAAGGCCCTCTGCCAGACACCAGTTTTTACACTGCGAGACCATGGATACGGGGCCAGTGTATCGTGCAGTGTGCCTGTTTACGTCCCAGCGGTGAAGCTGGTACCAAATTATACTGCTTGGTGACAGAGGCACGTGTGTGAACAACTTGCATAAAGTCGTTACCTGGCAATGTTCTGGTGTGGAGTCGAACCTGCGCCTCTGAGTTACCTCAGGATTACAAGTTCGACATGTTACCGTTAGACTACCGAGCCAGATAAATGTTACCAAGTATAAAAGATGACAACTACATTGTTGTCAAGCAGTATTTTTAAAGTGACACCCGTAAGAAGAAGTAACTGGTGAGCTGGAGAAAACTAAACCTAACCCAGAATATTGTTTTTATTTTCACATGATAATATGTAAGTTGTAGGCTTATGAAAATGTTGTAGTGCAGAAAAAAAAACTAATAAGCACCAGCACTGGTGTAGTAACAGAGCTAGCATTTTGCTTGGGTTTAGTGCATTTCCATAACAGTACTTATGTGTGTATTTCATGAAATCTACTATAATATAAAATAAGCATTCTTACCGCTATACTGAGTTGTATTGTGTGTGTGTGCCAGAAACATTTTGCTGAACTACGCCGTGGCTCACCCAGTCTATGGCTACACCCAGGGCATGTCGGACCTGCTAGCTCCTGTATTAGCTGAGATTCAGAACGAGGTTGATGCTTACTGGTGCTTTGTCGGACTGATGCAGAAGACTTCATTCTTCAGTTCACCGACAGACGTGGACATGGACCTCCAGCTGGTCTGTATCACAAGTCTTGTTTGTTTATTCTATTCTTGTACAGAGCTATGTAACAGATGGCCCACAAAAGAGTACCGGTAGAAGATACATGTTCAACGTAGATATTTGATTAATTATGGTTTCGGAAATGATTTGTAACACCTAGCTTCAATTATTGCACTAAAGTGTTGAATACTTTTCTTTTGTGTTTGATGTATGGATATAGAAATGGTGTATTTTATTCTATATTGTAGTGTAGATGACTAGTTGACTTTATGTAGTGGTTTGACAAGGTTGCTTTATTTGTTTCATCTATCTTACTTTTACTGGAGTTTTTTTCCATCTAGAGTCCTCGCTTCTAATTAAGTAGTAGTAGTAGCAATAGCAGTAGTAGGAGTAGGCTGAGAAGGAGTAAGATAATGTGGCAGGATGTGTCTTTATTTTACATGAGTTATGTTGCTTCATATGAATATTTAACTCTTCTGTATTTATTAAATACACAGCTTGTTTTCTCACTGCATTAGTATGATATGTTACATAGTTGTTAGTGATGTGGGTGTTCGCTTTTGATGCTGCAGAAGTATTTGCGTGAACTTCTGCGAACTTTGCTGCCACACTTTTATCAGCATCTGGAGAAAGTACAGGATGGTTTAGAATTGCTGTTCTGTCACAGGTATTTGACCTCATTTTTTACCGAGAATTTGCTTAATGAGTTGTGAATCATGACGGTGGCAAGATAACCACTTGGTCAGAATTCCATAAATGCTTCCATCCATAAAGTCATCTCAACTTTCACTTATCGTACTGTGCTTTCTTTTTCTTTGTTATCACATCATTTCAGCTTTGTGCGCTTCATATGACTTGTTGCTATTGTAACTTTGGTTGGTGATTTGGAACGTAAAAATTTATTGAACTTGATTACTTGAGCTTATTCACTATTTTAGTGTGTATGAGCTGGCCGACTCACTGTGCAGTTACTGCTTTAACTCATTAACTCGTGTTAACGTCAACAGATTTGCTGATTGCAGACGTTAACACATTGTTTAATTGTCAGTCATGCTGATAGCAGATATGTGCTTATGGGTAGGGCCCACAGTTTTCCACGGAAAATTTTGCCAAATTCCACGGGCCAGTTCGCAAAATTTCATGGCTCACCGTGGCAAAATTGTCCAAATTCTGCAGCTTACTGTGGCCTTTCATTTGTACATGAACTAAGCTCAGTTTTCTTGAAGAAACTTTAGTTTTTTGAGGCTGACAAAGGTGACAAAGGTTTTGGAGGTTCAGTTATGCTAGCAACATGCAAAGAAAATTATCGATTTTGCAATTTGTCAATTAGTCGCATTGTGTTTATCCTATTTATGATTGTGCTATATGACGATGGTAATAATTAGTAGAGACGCAGTTTTAGGCAGTTCAGCTTGATTTTTTCGGTGATGTAGTTAGTCTGATTACGTTATCTGACGATCGTACTAATCATCAGTTATTTCTCAATTTCTGCAAAATTCCGTGAAATTCCACGGCAATATCAAAATTCTGCGGAAAAAGGCAAATTCCGCTGCTCGGCTCGAAATTCCGCGGCCCGTGGAAAACTGTGAGCTCTTACTTATGGGTAACAATAAGTAAGCGAGCGAGTACTGTGATTGTTGATGTATGTGTGGTGTTAGGTGGATGTTACTGTGTTTCAAGCGCGAGTTCGTTGAGTCTGATGCCCTGCGCCTGTGGGAAGCGTGCTGGGCAAGGCATCAGACCGACTACTTTCATCTGTTCATCTGTGCAGCGGTCATTGCTGTCTACGGCGAGGATGTCGTACAACAGGACCTGATGGCAGATGAAATGCTGCTCCATTTCAGCAGTCTCTCAATGCATATGAGTGGAAACGTTGTGCTCTGCAAGGTACATCCTATCTGTTGGTTTTTAAACGACTGGATATTTCTCCAACAATATTGCTGTTACCACTATTTTTAGTATTACTGCTATTACAACTTACTGATTTTTGAAATTAGTCCAAGATGGGCCAGGCCCCATCAAAATACAGTTTTGTCACCATTAGCATGATATTTCTTAGGTGAGGGACACCTTGCCAGCAACAGCAGGAGCGTTACTGCCACTGGATCATTACATTTACAGTTGCTACAAAGATTTGCCTTCCACTCTAGATGGTAGCATGTAACTGTAGAAGAAAACTAAACATAAATAATATGAAACAAACAAAATACGTTCACTACTGCAATTGCATCAACACCAATTACTGGTACTGCACTGTCTTTAAAAAACATCCCCGACACTCGATTCTAACTTGAACAAAAATTATTAGATTTTCATAATTTTTGGTGTGAATATTCCTGACACAACTTGCCATTAAATGGTTATTCAGTTTTTTTCACCTCACCCAATGTCTGCTTCTGCACTACCTTGGGAAAGAAAACCAAGCGAAATATGCATTGAAATATGCAAAAAATGTGAAAAACAACATCCCCAACATTATTGACCGTAACTTGAAGCGTAATTATCAGATTTCAAAAATTTTTGGCACATATATTTCTGACATAACTGACTATTAAACGACTGTTTAAGTTTTCACCTCATTCAATATCTGCTTTTGCACTACCTGGGGAATTCAGACCAAGCAAAATGTGCGTTGAAATGATAAAAACATCGATAAATTCCATCTATCTTGATCTGTGGCCCCCAAGAGCCAGTCGGTTACAAGATTTGACTGTCATGCAACAGTATGTCTACCATATACGTTAAGGGAATATTTATGAATTCAAGAAGCGACTGATGAAGTCTGGATTAGTCTGGAGCGTAACATTATTGATACTGCTGTCAATGAATGGAAAAATCTTCACCATATTTGTGATTGCACAATTGGCCAACATTTTGATCAATGTTATTACAGGCAGCTGAAAAATGATAAAGTATCAAAAATGTAAACAAAATGTGTTTTTGTGTGTTATTTACATTAAGTAATAATACCACTGTAGGTAAAAATGCAATGTTTCGTTGGTTCTGAATTCTCATGTAGTGCAGAGGTCAGGTGGGAAACTACATAATGGTTTGATGGCCAGTTGTCTTAGGAATATTTTGGCCAAAAATTCTTAAAATCCGATAATCCTTCTTCAAGTCACAGTCGAAAATGTTCGGGATGTTTTTTTGAGACACAGTGTGCTATTGCTGGTGATGCAGTCTTGTGTTGGTTGTAGGCTCGTGGTTTGTTGCATCAGTTCCATACCCTACTTCGCATTCCATGTACACTCAATGATCTGTGTACCAAATGTGGTCCAGGCATGTGGGACAGCGGCCACGTGCCAGCCATCAAATGTACCGGCAACCATCCGGATGGTATTTGTCCTTCATCAGTCAGAGCAAGCATATCATCATTATAAGTGCCGTCAGTTAGTTCTCACTTTAAACTAGACTGTGTATTATTGTAAACATGTCAGCCCATTGCCCACATGTTGTGTGTCCATTCCTCTTGACTTTTGATTTTTTGAACTGAAAACTGTTACAGCAGTTGCTTCATAACTTTCTCTACTAGGAACTGCATTATAATTTCCTGTTGTGGGAAAATTCGTAATCAAAACTCACTGCTACGAAATTAAACTAATGTGCAGTAGTTGAATTTTGACATTCATAAAGTGCAGTGTCAGATTGTGTGAAATAGTGAAATACTAATGAATGTCTTGTTGAACATGACATTTTTACTTTTGATTTGGTACTGGTTTATATGACGGTTGTCCGTTTGTCCTGTGTTCTGCAGCATTTCAGTTATATGTGCAATTTTTTTATCTCTCAGAGCATCAGCTATTTCCAGTATTTATATCGTTAAAACATGCAGATCATTGTACGTTGTTTGGTTAAATCTGTTTCTCTGTAGAATATTTTTTTGACGTACTTTGCTTGTTTGTCTCAACGAACTTGAGCTTAATATTATTAAACTTTGTTAGACTACATTTTGTGGTGATTGGCTGTGAAGGTGATGGACTGGCTTACTGTACCAATCTTTGGTGCTGGTGCCAATAACTGGTGCACATTATAACAGTTTCTGTGTTGTTTTAGTTGTTGATATTCGATGGAAATGTGGTACAAGAGGGTCTGTATAACACACATGCCAGTTACCACTACCGGTACAAGTAGAACTGTACTGGTAACTGGAACTGGAACAGCAGTGTCGTGGGTTAAAAAAGTATGCAAGGCAGGAAGTTGCAATTTTTTGACAGAAACTGCATATTTCCGACAGAATTCTGACAGAGAGATGTGAATTTCTGACACAGATGATTATTGATGCTCAAAGTTTTAGTTTTGCCCCTAAATTTCTCTTCCCATCTAACTGGGGGTTTTCTGCACTAAATGGACAAAAAATTTTGGACACAAAGGTTTTCTTACAAATTTCCAACAGCTGAAAATTTAGGGGCAGGAAGCATTTGCCCCATTTATCCTGCACCCCTTAGTCATGACGTCACTGATCTGGAACCTACTGCTTTGTCGTCAGTATGTTAAGTCTGCTGACGATGTATGGTGTCTTTATACAAGGTGCTCAGCATGGCTGGCATTATAATATAATCTGTGTGCATTGCTTTGTTGTCTTGCTGATGGTTACACGTTTATTACTTGCTTATTGATCATGTGCTGAGGTTCGTGCTGCCAAGTGTGAATTTATGAATACAGGATTGCTTAATGTTAATATCTCAATGTTGAACAATGATGAGCCCTGTTCTTGTTCTAGTCATTCTGTAAATGTGATGTGATTTATCCATATTATGGACATTACTGTTATTTCGAGGTATATCCATATTGTATGCTTTACTGTTGTCTGTCGTTCCCAGCTATTTTGCTGCAGCGTACATTTTGGACATTCGTTTTCATCGTTTTTTTTGTGTGCACATTTAATTTTTTGGCTGTTATTTGTTGTCACTAAATATTAATGCAATCTTTTGAATGTGTTATTTTTGTTCATGAAATCACACTGCACAGCTTAATTTTTTGGTGCTGTAATGCTGTTAGTTAAGCATCCGGGAGGTAATCTGGCATGCGGGGCTGGAAAAACCTAGGTTTATAAAAGAGAATTTTTAGGTCCTAGGTTTTTAGGTTTTTTCTGGTTTAGTGTCCAATGAACGCCATAGTGAGTGTGATGCCATGTGTTAAGCTTAAAATTAGCTAAGGAACGCTATTATCAGCTTTAGAGCAAGAAGCCCAGGGAATCAGTCGATTAGTCAGAATTTTTAAACATTGCCTAAGTAATAAGTACTACTGCTAGGTCCAATGTAGAGTTAAAGTACGGTCCAGGAAATGATTTGGTGAAAAGATGAGCTTTGAGACGCTGGTGAAAGATGGACAACGACTTGGCAGATGTCGCGTTGTCTGGCAGGTCGTTTCCCGTTCGTGAGCCTACAACTGGGAAAGCCCAGTTGGCGACGGTTGTCAACTTGACAGCCTATAACAGTTCCTGTTCCAGGGTGTAATGGCCCTCAAGGTCATCCAAGGTCAAGCATGTTCATGTCGTGAGATGCAATTTTTATTCGTTAATAGCAACCTTGGCTCTATCTCTCACCGTTTCAGATGTAGGACGAACCGTTTAGCCACAATAACTCATAATGATCTTCAAAGTCACCCAAAGACGATGATGTTCATCTGATCTGAAAGGGCTGATGCGATTTTCTATTAGTGCTCAATAGCAACCTAGGCATTATCTTGCACCGTTTAGCCACAATACATCAGTGACAGACAGACTGCAGACACATCGTGCCACACGTCAAAAAGTTAACAGCACACGCACCAAAAACTCGCCTTTTTCAGGTCTTCTAGTCTTGTACGACAGAGTTGCCAGCCTCCTCATTCTTATTGCATTGCCCATGCCACTTTGCAAGTTGAACGTAGGCTTCCGATACCATAATCACACCTCACACGATAGTGTGAGTGTTGTATGGACGACATTCAAAAAAGGCAAAGTTTGACCCTCAGCCAACCAAAAACCCCTGAACCGATCGTCACCAAATTTGAATGGCGTGATTAGGTCATGGACTCCTACCACCAAAAAAATTTGGGCTCAATCCGCCCAGGGGTTTTTGCTCTCCATATGGGTGAAATATACACCTCTTCTGTTCGAAATTTACTACACTAACCCTAACCCTGACATTAGACACTTTAAAGCTGAAAGGAGCTGTAGCAGATATTGTGCCATGGAAAACATTTACATCAGTCTTGGATTTTTATGCCTTATTGCTTGAGTTATGAACGCGTGTAGAATGCACCGATGGATGGCCGGATAATAAAGTGATTGGACATTGTTGATGTCAAATAAGAAGGTGAACTTATCCGTGTGCTCGCCATTTATAGGCCCTGTCTGCATATATGAATGATCCGGCTGTCGTCTTGGCCCTACATTTGCTGTTAGTGCACTCAATTTTAGCCTGTGTAGCGTATTATGGCAATAACCATCCGATGCAGCAGGCCTATAGTATTTTGACCCAAAGTGAAAGCAGAGCTCTATATGAGATCACCATATCGTCATTATGCTTCAGCTTATATTATACGCTTAGGCCTATCTGTCGTTTTACGGTGCACATTTTGGTAACCATTGGGCAAGTATAGGCCTAATACGACAAATAACATAAAATGAAGAATTAAGGCTTTAGACTATGTTAGTAATTACCAACTAAAGTCAGCTTGTAAGGACACCATATGCATAGCCCCATCTGGTTACCCAAATGATTTTTGCTGTTTTAGAAGACTGATATCATCACATCGTCTTTACATACAGTTGTAAACTGGTAAGTTTTTTTTTACATTTATACCTACCGGGTATTAAAATATAAAGATCATGGAGTAGGCCTCTACCGGTATACGGTGTATCGGACGTCCGCTGCTGTTACTTATTTTAAATTTCGACTACAGGGTTTATTTTTATAGCCAATTTTTTTATCATTGTCAACTTCCGCTATGCAGCAATAAATTTTTGAAATTTTTGTTTCTGATATTTGTGCAGCAGTAATACGTCTTAACTTTCGTGTAGTTAATCTGGTTTTTGTTTGCGATATGGCTGCCATAGAATTAGGTGCAAAATTTAACGACTGGGATACATTTGACACTGCTCTGAAGCATTTTTCTGAAGCGAATCACGTTACGTTTGTGAAGCACAACACCAAGACTGTCAAAGCAGTGAATAAATTGCGTACAAACAAGCTGCCAGAGCAACTGAAATATTGTTCCGCGAAGTTTGTTTGCTTCAATTTCGGCGAAAAACACATCCAGAAAAACCGCCAGACTGATGGAAGCCGACCACAGCAGAGGTAAATACAGCATATAGGCGCTAGAGGCACGGTCGCCCTGCCGCTAGAAAAGACTGATGGATCTGCTATTGGCACGGCGAGCGCACGAGTAGTGGATGCGGTGGCGATACTGATATCTGTAGACTGTTTGGTGGGCTTAAGGGAACGACTGGATTTTGTACACTGGCACCAGAATACAGCTGCATCAATGCAAGTTAACTAACCCTAACCTTTACCTATCTATCTCAGTGTAACTCACAATGTTTACTGAACTAACCAGCAGACCAAAGCTAAGTGAAAGCTCACACATATGCTGCACACCGTGCAAGGCACCTAATGGCCTTATTGTGCTGAGGTGTTTGTTACAGGTCAGTAGTCCGAAGGGTCACTAGTCTGAAGGGGCAGTTGTCCGAAGGGGCACTAGTCCAAAAGGTCACTAGTCCGAAGGGCCATTAATTCGAATTTTGTCCCCAGTTTGAATTTCCAATGGTCTGAACCTGAATGCGAATGACCAAGTCTTACTAGCGCACCTCCCACCGGAAAGGGGGCCCCCCTTACAATTTTTTTCAAAAGGGGGTCAAAAATTGGCTTAAAATGCAATGAATGAGCGCTTATAACTTCGGAGTTAGGGGGTGTAGCC
>Ga0209367_1005077_pt1 | contig 18244 bp, 14 predicted proteins | sample WorMetLIZISLAND2_FD_187412 | JGI IMG/M metagenome (GOLD analysis project Ga0209367, IMG submission 187412) | Marine gutless worms symbiont microbial communities from Max Planck institute for Marine Microbiology, Germany - Olavius geniculatus... ... | reverse complement strand
GGGGAGGGCCGGTCCGGGGCGCAGCCTTGGAAGCAAACGCTTTTTGGACATGATAAAATGCATAGGCCTACAGGCACCCTTTAGTGTGTTTAAATTTTATTTGTTTTACTGCACAAATTTATAATTATATGCTAAAAGAGCGACTTTTGAAATGTTTTTTGGGGAGCATGGCTCCTCCTCCCTACATACGCCTTGACCTCAGCTGCAGCTGTCTTTGGAGTCGTAACAAAGGGGGAGGGAGCGATGGGTCTGTGAAAGTCGCCTCCATGACTCAAAAATACGGAATCCTGAGAGGTTATTTACGGCGGGTTTTGAAAAATTTGATGACCCTGACCAGTCGTTATTCCGTCGCGTTTTGAACGATAAATGATTGTCATGTTCTGTCAGTCCTAAACTGTTTACTGTCAAACGCAAGATGCAGCGTGTAATAGTTAGCCTACTTACAACGTGCGAGAGCGAAAACGAAGCCGCAGTCGATACTCTGTATAGGCCTATATCACCTCTTGGCTTATAGATTGCAACTTTTTAATTAGACCTAGATTACTTTTTAAGGTAAGGACCAGCGGCGCCCATCCCCCTCAGCACCAGGAGCCAACTTCCCCCCAACTCGGATACCCTCCCCTTTCCCTCTTTTCCCTTCCTCTTCCTTTCCTTTTTCCTCCGTCCTCTTCCATTTCTCCCTTTCTTTTCTTTTTTTCTCCCTTTTCCCTTATGTTTTTCTCTTTTCTTTATCCCCTCTCCCTCCGTTTAAAGTAAGACCCCTTGAATCCAGCTACAGGATCTGGGGGAGCGTTGTAAGCTCCTTCAGTGAGATCTGGGGCGGAGCCCCAGTCGAAATCGAATTTGGTGGATTTTAACCTTTATAATGTGACATCTGGTGGCAACATTTTAATTATTTTCCATATAATTAACTGATCAAATTTAGTGCAGTTTAAACAATGTAGGCAAACAAGCATAGGGTGGCACTACAACTTTAAAAGTAGGCAAGGCCGTAGCAAGAATTTTTTCTCAGGGTTTGACCATCCCCTCCCTGTCCCCTTTCTCCTACCTTTCCCTTTTCCTTTTTCTTCCCCTGCTTTTTTCTTTCCTTCCGCTCTGTTCTTTCCCTTTCTTTTCCTTCCCTTGTGTTAGAAGTATAGGAACCCTGTTTTAATTTTGCGATAACTTCTGTACGTATGCACCGATTTTAACCATTTTGTACTGTTACACCAAGAAATCCATAGCGCATAAAAGTAAAAATTATGCCCACCACCTCACCTTTATTCTGTAGGCCTAATCACCCTACCTAGCAAAACACGCACGACTCCTTATATCAATGCCTCATATTTGCTTTAGGCCCATCACGGTTAATCGCCGGTCGGCAACGTTAATGCATAATAAATGCCTAATACTCGACAGCGACCGTCTGATGCTTGGAAACTCTTTTATAAAATAATTAAAATTGGTTTGGACCTCTACTTTTTTTTCTTTTTGTAAACCCATTATCAAAAAGCAATCGTCCTTCGTCATTCTGCCCATAGATTTAGCCTACCAAGCCATCAAGCCATGTAAAACCGCTAAAACAAAAATATTATACATAAACCCAATATTGTTTAATAATGTCGCCACAATGCATTGCTATGAATATACAAACAAGTAGGTCTATAAAATAATCATCGTTGTTTTGTGAAAACTTTAAAACGTTTCACGTTGGAAATATAGCGTCAATTTTGAGAGTAATGTGTGTTTTGCTAGGTAGAGTAATAACATAATGAAAGTCAGGTATCCAGCGTAGTTTTAGGCCCCTACTTTTAAGCATAATAGATTTTTCAATTTATGCAACTATACAAATTATGCAAAATACTATAGTAAAATACTTCTGTGTCGAACTACTGATGTACCGTGCACAGTGAAAACAATTGCTGAAGTTAGTGTACATTTGCCATATGTGGTGCGGTGGGACATATAATAATCACATTAGGCCTATTGCAAAATATCTGCAGAGTGTGCCAGTAAAATTTTTTTTGACAATCTGTCAATAATTGGCAATGATATAGACAAAAGTAAAGTGCCACGTTTTTATGGCCCACCGTGTAATTCATGTCGTTGCAAACTGTTAAGTTCAACTGGATATTAAAGCTTTTCACTGATCGTTTGATTGGATAATTATTACATGAAATTATGACAAGTCACAAATCATGCTGTTCGGTAACGACAGTACGAGTACGATGTATATTAGCCTACATTAACGAAATGGGCATGCAAGCACTGGCGAGCACACAAACAATAATTTGTCTGTCAAACGGCAACACAGGTCTGTGCAGCACAGTCCTACTGTCCTACACCCGATGATCCTATACCAGCAACCGCCGTGTGCTTTTCTTAAAGTGCGCCAAAAACTTGTCCATAGAAATAGCACGTAACAGCTGTTTCTCATGTGCGAGAACGACTATGTTTTTAAACGTTCGTGTGTCATCGACCGCCCATGATCTGTTAGCAGCTGTTTCACGGCTGAGAACGACCTCACTGCTTTGGCTGAACCTGCTACTTTGTTTGTAATTACGCAATCACGAGGGATGCTGAGTGGGTGCTGCATGTATGTGGGTGCTAAGGGCTTCTCTTAGTACCGGTGCTGAAAAATCTGAGTAGGGGTGCTGAGCACCCCCTAGACCCCGTCTGGCTACGGCCCTGTACTCAGCTAGTTTTCCAATTTTCTTAAGGAGGGTAGTGGTCCGAACGGCTGTCCGAACGGCTGACCGAAGGGTTGGTGTTTTTGACGACCGTTTTGACGGCCGTTCGGACCGCTAGTGTGACCCCTCCTTTAGTCTCTCTACTGCCCCGTAGTACGACGTCTCCTCGGGTATGGATTCGGGGAGGTCAAGCAGGCGTGACTGACTTGAGTTTGGTTCAAGTTAAGTTCATTTTGCAGCTAGCAGGATACGAACCGATGCAGCCACACACGCTGCTAACGTCTTTGCACGCCTCCCCCATGATGGGCGAAACCTGACGCAACATATTACTAAGAAGTAAGTAAGTAAATGATTTATAAAGCGCCAAAGTTTCAGAAAGAATCAGGGCGCGTGGGATGATGGACGCTAGGTGGCAGAAAAGGCTGACTGAAAGCAGTGGGTCTTTAAGTGACGTCTGACGGTAGCTAAGGTTTGACATTGACGAATTTGAGGAGTTAAGGAGTTCCAAATTTTCGGTGCAGAGACACGAAAAGAACAACAACCAAAGGATGAGTTATGCCGTGGAATTGCAAGTGACTGACTGGTAGAAGAGAAGACATCTGCAGTAGCGGCAGCTGCATGCTTCAGTGCATCACGCAGACGGGAATGTCATGTGCAAGCAGTGAAACCATGCACGCAGAGTGCATAGAAGTCCATGAAGCATACGCTGCACTGCAGCCTTCATATCACAATGTCCTGCCGAGCGTCAGTCCGTCCGTCCATCTGTAACTAATCTAAAACTCGCGGTCACGGGTCAGCACGTATTACGTCGTAACTCATAACAGCACACGTGCTGACCGCCTCAGTACATGCATGCGTCCTGGCTACGCCCGTCAGCTGTGCCTCATTTAGCAAGTCAAATAGAAAAAAAGTCATGCTCCAAACAAGCCAAGATCTCGGCCCAGTGCCGACACGATATTCGGCCGTCCGACTAGCTGTGTGTGTAGGCTACTCGCCCACTGAACTGGACTACAATATCGCTAACTCACTAACTAACTAACTCTCAACCATGACCTTTGACTAGGCCTACTTAAGCCAAAATTGGCACACCGGTTAATCATGCCCTGCAGAAGGTTCACACCCATTTTGGGTTATCTGTGCCTTTTAGTTTTCGAGTTAAGAGCCCATGCGGCACAGACAGACGGCCGGACAGACGTACGGGCAAGCTTCGTAATGTGACTAAAACGCCACAGTCAAAAATAAATTAACCAATCTCTATCAACGAAAAACTGTGTCACGTGTACTTGAAAATCAATTATTATTAAAATGCATTACCCGCAATGTGCTATTTTTAAATAACTGACAGTGACAGTAAACCCAGAGTGTTTTTAAGAATTGAAACAGATTCGAGTTTCTTTGGCGACATTCACGAGAGCTTAAGTCAACTTTACCGGCTACGATCATCACGATGATAGTACATCAAAAAGTACAATGAAAAACACATTTTTCTTTTTTACTCCAGTTCAGTATTGCTACATTTTACGGAATGTGCACGACTGCTAAATAAGCCAGAGTAACCCTGTCCTAACATGTTCACTTCATTCAGTAAAAAATCACCCTACACAAAAAAATACTAACATAAATGATGGAACTCAAAAATAGGCCTAGCCTATTTTATCTAGATTCTAGATGTAGATCTAGTCTACATGCTATTCTCTCATACAAAATTCATGTCAACTCGCTTTATTACTAAAGTAGGCCTACCCGGTAAATAAAAACTCGTGCACGAGTATATCCAACTTAGAAATCGAATAACAGTAAGTGGAATAAGACTAGAGCAACAATACAGAAATAGAGCTACGGAACCAACTAACTAGAAATTAGCTTTGCTGAGTTGCTAATGCTAACTACGATGCTATTGCGCTGTGCAATGGAAACGTTCTGTGCCTCTGAGCAGGATAAATTCATCGTGTGATTACTGAATTACTGAACTGTCATAGGGCCTATTGTAAATCAATAAAAAATAAACAAAGCAACCGTAGACTAACAAAAGCAGAACCCAACTAGACTGTAGGAAGTCAATTCAGAAACGTACGTCATCACGCTGATAGCTAAAAAGAGACAAAATCAGCGAAAAAAAAAACAGTTTCTTCGGCAGATTTCATTTGTGCACAGGGCGCTTTTTGCCGCTGCCCCAACCGGAGCTGCGATCAACTTGTGAAGTACGCCATGACAGCTTCTCTCTCTGAGCTGACTGAGGGGACGATGAGCTCACCTTCAGCGGACTCAGCGACGGCAGCCTATTACCTACACGCCAAGTGCACAGCAAGATACTCACAGCAGGTGCAGTTTCGACAATATCAACGCGTAAGCCACGCATCACGCATGCCCTGCGTAGATCGAGCGATTGGACAGTTTCAGAAACGACATGCCTCGATCACTGCAGTAGACAAGAAAGCCCAGCTAACGCAAAGGGAACGCGCGACAGCGGTGCATGTATGAAGAACCACTGCAAACCAATCCAAGCTCGCCGATCATAGCAATCGACATTCAACACGAAGATGATAATAAAGACATGTATTTGTAGTTTTGCATTGACATTCGCTAGAGACCGTAACAAGTTTGACAGGACGAAAGTGCGCATTTTGAAGAGGCAGCCCTCTTTGATGCCCTTGTTCGCAGGCCTTTTTGAACATAGAGGGTTGTGACTTGGACCGTTCACATCTATACGTTTAATGCTGAAAATTTCATACGCAGGTTGTTCTGGTTTATCTCTAATGATTTCGGCGCAATTCGCTCTTAAAATGTGTCTCATAGCCCAAAATCGCCAAAAAGCCACAAAAACCCTATTTTAGTGTTCAAGGTCATCCAAGGTCATTGCTCTCGGTGCCAACCGAAAGCCTGTGTACGACTTCCTATTAGTGATTAATAGTTACCTAGGCCCTATACCTCGCACCGTTTCTGAGATACATTTATTTTGGACATGATCTTGTTTATGCGGTAAAGTATAATACATAATGTTATGTGCACTGCATGACGTCGCACATTTTATAAAATTTAAGACAGTTTGTTCACGAAATAACGAGAACTGGTAGACGAAAGCAAAGAAAAAATATAAGGAAATGCTCCCTGCTAGCAACATTAGGCCTAACTATTAATTTTGTCTGTTTGCGTAGCAAAGCACTACACGCCAAAAATCAAGGTCGTGCCACTGCTGGGTCAGGCGGTGGATCCAGAGCAGAAACGAAAGAGGGTTCACAAACACTCTAATGCAAAAGCTGGAGCAGGAGCACATATTCTATTTATTTACGACGACGTTTGTGACGCAATGCACAGGAAAACGGCAAATAAGTAAAGAAAACATTCAACTACTGAACGGCCGTCCGACCCGTTGCCTGTTCACACTAGCGGTTCAAACTGTCCATCTGTCAGAATTCTCAGAAAAGCAAAAAAGCATTGCAGACAATGTTTTTTTCGAATGGTCCGTCCTGACCGCTAGTCAGGTAACACTCAGTGAAATTTGTGCATACGCTGAATGTCATCAACGCAGTACAGAAACGTTAACGTAGCCTAATTCTCGGCAGGTGGCGCAACTTTTGCAAATCAGTGCTTAGAACTTCAATACGTTATTAATAATAGTTTTCGCGTTGATATTCTACCGCTGTGTAAACGCAGTAGGCCCCTATAGAGAAATGTCGAAGGATATATGTGCTGATTAAAATTGATAAGAATTGCAAGTCTGTATATAACAACTCGCTTGCAAATTATCAGAGTTACACGGAGCATGCTGTTGCATCGCAGTCATGCAAAGAAATGTTATTGAAGTGGTAAAACATGGTTTCTAACAAGTAACAACACACTTGAAACTGTCGAAAGACGCATCTGCACGTACATAGTAGACAATATGTCATCACACACAAGTGATTTTAGACATTTGTAAATATTTGTATATTTTGTACATTCCACATACAAATATACAAATATTCTACAAACATAAAAAATCACGATGCATGATAATATATGGAGAAAAGCAGAAATAACGAATATGACCATGCAATGACGAGCGTCTACGTGTCTTGAAGCTACCAATGCTGACACCGTCCAGTGACTCTACTTCCAAGGCCATTGCATTTGCCTGCACAAAAGTCAATAAATTATCTGTTACAACAAAGTCAAAAATCCGAACAAACTCACAGTTGAAACATGTTCACTTTAATAAACTAGGCCTACAGAAATTCGTGCAGTTACAGCCTTTATTTGTTTATTAATTTCTTCATACTTTGTCACCAAAACATCAATGAATCAGTAAATAAAGGTTGTAATTTGATCAATTCTTATAATCTATAAATGTAAATATGACGGCAAAAAAAACAATAAATAAATAAGACAGTAAAAACTGAAATATGTATTGCAATAAAAAAATAACTGCAGTACTTGACAATCTAAGATTTAATTCCAAATGTACGTCATAAAAATGTAAATAAAACACATTTGAACTGAACTCACTAATTAGCATATTTAAAAGTTTAACACAGCATATTAGGCATAGTTATATCAATGTCAATATGTATCCTATCAAAATTTTCATCACAAAAGCTGAACGTCGAAAACTAAAAAACACAACAAATGGTTTTGCGTGCTTCTAAAACATCAATGCAACAGACAAACATGAAACAGTTCATGGAAGTACATAATAAGCCGAACTTAATAGAAAAACTTTTACGAAATTTCTAACAGTAGCAGCACTAAGTGACAGATGCACAGAGAGCACCGTAACCCAGCAAACTCGTACAGCACTCACTACTCACGGCAGCGTGTCGAGGCTGAAAGTTTGGCGAGACAGTTGTTAAGTTTATCTTCGGCAGATTGCTGTCGCTGGATCCTCGCTTCACAAAGTACATACTGCCAACAAACACCCGGCAATGCACAGCAGATACACTCGTGCTTGCCTTATGAATACAGATTATGCCGTTCTTTGTTCTTTAGAAACTTCTCCTTTAACGACTGAAAATTTTCAACCGACAGCAATGCATAAACACACGAGAGAAATGTTCTGACCAGCAAGTGTGTCGCCAGTTTGACGCTCCTTTCTTGTAAGCATCTGCCAATAACTGCTAATCTACAGTGTGCTCATGTCAACTCAACCTTCTTCCTTCAGCAAGACGAGGAATGAGTAGCGGCTTATCCAGTCTGGACTAGGGTGTAAAGGGACAGTGTGGCTGATTGCCAGCACTCCAACAAAGGGACAGCCAGGCTGAACAAATAGTTACCCATTTCACTACTAGCCTGGCTCAATTCAGACTAACTCTGCGATATGACCAGCAACGTTACCACTAGACTAAGCACTTATTAATAGGGCTGTACCAAATATTCTATTCATACTCGGCCGAATAGTAATGCCGAAAACAGGCCAAATACAAATAATAAAGACTGCAACATCGCCGCCTGTTGTTCCTGCATTAATAAACAGTTGCTGTCTCAGCAGCATAATGCCCACATATGGTGCTTTATGGCATTTCCTTAACCATTCAGTTTGCTCAATATCAACAGTCTGTTGTAAGTCACTGTCATGTTTCAATAGTGTCAGTAATATTTGTTAGTATCATTCTTTTAACACGGATACAAATTCCAAAATATCTGTTTTAAAAATTTTTCAAATGTCCTATTTGAACATTTTTCAGTGCAACACAATGAAACTAAGATATTATGCAAAGTGTTTGAACTTGTCAGCTATTTGTATTCTATTCATATTCGGCCAAATAATATCATAAATTATTCTTATTCGCCTGAATAGCAAAATCTGCTATTCAATACAGCCCTACTTAGTAAGCAGCCAGTATTACTGAGTGCTACTTCTTCACAAACAAACATAAGCACCATCATCATTAGGGCCCACAGTTTTCTGCGGCAAATTTTGCCAAATTCTGTGGGCCAGTTCGCAAAATTCCGCGGCTCACCGCGGCAGAATTGTTTAAATTCCGTGGCATACCATGGCCATTCATTTGTGAATAAACTAAGCTCTATTCTGTGCACAAACTTCAGTTATTGAAGGCTGGCGATGTGCTCTGTTATGCTAGCAACATTCAAAGAAAATTATCAATCTTTTTTATTCTTTTCAAAAGTGCAAGTCGAATTGTGTTCATTTATTATTGTGTGCTGTATTGCGATGGCTATTAGTAGGGCTCACAGTTTTAGGCAGGTGAGTTTGATCTTTTCCGTGATGTAGTTAGTCTCTTCAGTTACGTTGTGCAGCCGACGATCGTACTGATCATCGGTCATTTTTCAATTTCTGCATAATTCTGTGAAATTCCGCAGAAGTATAAAAATTTCGCGGAAGAGGGCAAATTCCGCGGCTCAGCTCGAAATTCTGTGACCGGCGGAAAACTGTGGGCCCTAATCATCGTCATCATCATGAGACCTGCGGTTGCTTGGGGCTGGTGAGTCAGGAACGTGTTGTACTTGTGTGTGAAGCCATTCGTATGTGTATCCTTCCCTTTGCCGACGATCTAGCATTGCCTGCCTCTGCCTCTCATCTTCACGCACTGCCCCTCCTGTACATGTTTCAACACATCAAAACACAGCCTCTGGTCCACATTCAAACAGTACAATTCTTGATTATGTTAACACCTACAATATAGTTGTTAGACAACATCAGCATATTTTATTATCCATTTATTCAAAGTGATAAAACAGCACCTGCTTGTAAAAGTTTAACAGGGTCTTCTACATAAGTATTGACTTGGGAAACATTATGTATGAATGTAAATATAACAAACATAACTGCTTACATTTACTGCACACATATATCAAATTTATTACCCTGAAAATAATCAAGCCGAGCAGGTTGATGTTTTGGCTGAAGAGCAACGGGTCGAACTTTGGACATTTCCTCGAGTTTACGAAACATTGCCAACCTCTGTTTAGGATCTGGTAAAACACAGAACCAAATGAAATGCATAGTGTGGAGTATTGGTAATGGGCTGACAACAATCAGCAAAATTACTGTATGCTAGGCCTGGTTAGTACATAGATGGAGGTGTCTGTCTCCAGGCATGTAAACCATCTATCTAACTAGCAACTGTAAGGGTGATTGGTTGTTGCCCCCCTTTTCCCTATTTAATCATTTGCAGGTAGGTAGCGGGCCATGGGAGTGTAATTATATAAAACTGAGAAGAAAGAAGTGCGAGTCACGCACGTCTGTACTCAAGCGAATCTTAGCAGCAACTGACAGCTAGCTGCTGCATTGCATCGGCCCAGCTGCTGTCTAGCAACCTTCAACCTTCTTTACTTTAACCCATACACAACACAGTTTGACTACCTTGTGTGGAATGGTGAAATGAACATCAACTTCTGGGCTGAGTGGTAACAAATGGAGATGGTGAATGTAGTGCTGTAGTTGTCCTATTTAGGCATATCTGGGGTCAAGCGAATTGGCTTGATTTGAAAGTTGGCAGCTGACCGGGACTGTTGCATATTCATCAAATAAACCAGGTAAACTCTTGCAGTAGCTGTGCCGAGATCAAGCATCGTAAACATTGCTATACTAAAGTGTCTGTTTTAGTACTACTGTAATGCAATGCTTAGTGCACAATCACAACATCAGTGCAATGTACTGCAGTCCATCGAAACAAATGACACAGTGTCGCAACCGACCCAGCTGACTGAACTTCTTCTTCTGCGCAAAGCTGTGTTCAAGTTTCTGAGCTCTCTGCAAAAGCAGCTCAACTGTGCGTGCATCTTTGAAACCCCTACAAACCACAGTTATAATGCCAAGTTCACACAAGTCACTTAACAACTGAAATGGACTTATTTTTTGACCAACATAACGCATTACCACTGTTATTCTTCTTCTTTTCCTGTAATGCACATGTCTTCAGAATGGAGTAATGTTGTGCACTGAGGAAAAAGTGTGCATCAAAAACAGCAGCTTGCATCCACAGAGTATCGTCATCATCGTTTCTGGCAAGCACCACTAAGAGTGCGTAGCGCCGAACGTAGACATCAATCTCCAGAGTGAACGGTTCTGAGCCAGGTCAACTGCGTCGTCCATATTGAGGTCGCTGGATTTCAGATCCTGCTGAACGGTTTTCATCCATGTAATACGAGGACGTCCCAGTGGTCTCCTCCAGTTTCCTGCGGGGGAAGCTGTTAAGATCTGTTTTGCATCTGTTTCATCAGGCATTCGTGCAATGTGTCCGAATTCGTGCAATGTGTCACAGAGTATGACAGCTTTTTAAATGATGTGTCATAATTGGCACAGTCTCAACATCTCAACATTCTCAACATGGCTCTTGGTGGTGGCTGGTGGCTCGGCGTAGCGGTAACGTGTTTTATTTGATCAACGAAGTTACTGTATGCCGGGCTGGGTTAGTTCTGTGACGGGTGACTGCCTGCGGCCAGGTAAACCATCTTGGTATGTAACCAGCCACCTAGGTTCACTCAGCCTTCCATCATTCCGGGGTAGGCAAATCGAGAACCGGACTATCTAGCTGGGGTTAAGGCAGGGCGGGTTCACCTGTGTAGGGTGGCAGGTAAAACTGTGCGATCCCATATGGCAGGTGATGCTCCATAGCTCTGTGAGGGGCTCAATCTTCTAAAGAGCTATATTTCAACCTCTACCTTTACCTTTAACATGACAACTGAATTTGTACTGATTAACATTTGCAGTGTGAAGTGAGAAACAGGTGACTAGCACCTAACAGAAGTACTGAGGTACTAAATTTGACCAGTCTGCATTGCATGGGCCATTTATAAGCATATTAACTAATGATAATAAAAATTTAAAACAAATAAACATGGCCAAAGACAATCTGAAAGTTACTTGACATTTTTTAACAAATCCTACCTACTGAAAAACCATGGACAAAATTAACGCGTGAAATAGACCAACCATTCTTCAGACAGGTCTTCCTCTCTCCTGCTGAGCACACGTTCCTGAGACGATGTGTCAGAGAAGTTTGATGCACCTGACGTCACCGGCGGAAGAGGAGGTTTTCCGGCCGGAAACACTGATGTCAAACTGGTCCATGCATGTCGATGGTGACCTGTTTTGTCATTGTTGTTGTAAATGCTGAGCTCGTCAGTGTAATCTGCAGATGTAGTACTAGTGTGCTGTGTGCCTGCACTGTACGATGTTGCACGGTTCACTGGTGAATCTATGCGTTCTATCCTCACTCTGTCTGCACTCGGCACTCTGTAAACGACAATCGACAGAAAGGTAGGTAGGTAAGTAAAAGCAAAGTCACCCAAAAGTCGCCAGTGCTCTCTCATAGCCCTCAGTCTGTAGGGTCAGTTCTCATCTCCGTTTCAAGGAACTAAGCTGGCAGTGAGCCAAAGCTCAGTTACATGGGCAGTACGCCACACCTTTCTAATATATTGTCATTACGTTCCCGGAGGTGAGACCAGTAGTAAATTATACTGTTTGGCGACAAGAGGCACCTGTGTGAACAACTTGCCCAGGGTGAATAGTTGTCAGTGCAACAGCAACGAGTTGAGCCAGCAGCCGTGCGATCACTACTCTAACATGCTACTGGTAGACTACTGAGCTAAAGCAGAAAAGTAACGTGATGCAAAGTTTTTCTCATGCCGCAACCCCATAGGCTATGACTGATCTCCATCTCCTTAGTCTTCAGCCAGACACCTGTTTACACTACAAGACAATGGCTAGTAGTGCATGATGCCACGTGACAGTTTACACCCCAGCTGTGAATGGTGCTCACTGCTACTACCGACATGAGTTGACCCAAGTGGCTGGTTACATGCTATAGTTTACCCATCTGCCAAAGAGGCCCAGTGTAGAGTAACTTTGTTGATCAAAACCAACGCATTATCAGGTAAGCTGAGCCATCACCGATACGATGGGGCATATTTGTAAATAGCAACCTAAAGCTAAACAGCACGTTAGTATGACTAACAAAATGAAACAACTTTAAAATTTTAACAAACTACTCTGCATGACTTTATGACCTAACAACACGTTGCAAACAGCAGCTTAGTTCTGCAAACAGCTAGATGGCACACAAACATCCACAGCAACACACCAATACAGTATAATGACTTGCGCTGTGCAATAAACGGTGTGTTTGGTACAGTAAAAGCAGCAAGGCTGAGCGGGATAGATTGCTGATGCATCATAAAGTAATCCTCTCACTGCTTTTAAGAAGATTATGTTTCACTGTCATCACTTCAATGCAGGTACATGTATTATGTGACAGATAATGATGAAAACTGCACTGAGATAACTACGACACCAACAAAATGGTTTTGTGGTACAAAATCCACAAAATTACCATCAGGTCCGATACATAAAACAACCGTCACTGTTGTGGCAATGTAAAATAAATGACACACGAAGCGAACAAGTAAAAGCACAAAGTCGCTGGACCTGGTTCTCAACGACAATGAAAACTTACACTCGGACAGTTCGCGGCGTTTCTGGCAACGTCCAATCACCAATCTTCTCAGCCTGCACAAGACATTGATAATACACATCAAAAGCAAATATTATCCGAATGAAAGGATTGCTGTATCTAGTGTCAACAGACAGCAGCATATATACACTGTGTCCCAAAAAAGCATCCACGACATTTTCGACTGTAACTTGAAAACCAATTATCAGATTTTGATAATTTTTGGTACGACTATTCCTGACACAATTTGACATCAAACGACCATTCAGTTTCCCACCTCATCCAATGTATGCTTCTGCACTACCTAGGGAAAGCAGATCAAGCAAAATATGTGTTGAAATCGACAGAAAACCTGAAAAAACATCCCCAACATTATCGATCGTAACTTAAAGAAAGATTAGCAGATTTTAATAATTTTTGGCAGAAATATATCTGACGCAACTGATTATCAAATAAATGTTTTAGTTCCCACCTCACCCAACGTCTGCTTCTACAGTACCTGGGGAAAGCAGACCAAGCATAATACGTGTCAAAATAATGAAAAAACGTCAATAAGTGCCATCTATCCTAATCTGTGGGACCCAACAGCCGGTGTATTACAAGGTTTGACTGTCATGCAGTCAGTGTGTCTACCAGATAAAGTTTAGGAATGTTTGTAAAGTCAAGAAGCGACTGGTACAGCCTGGATCAGTCTGGAGCAGAACATTATCGATACTGCTGTCAATGAATTGAGAAAGCGTCTCCTTGCCTGTGTTTGCAAAGTGGGCCAACACTTCTAGCAATTTTACTTTAGGCAGTTAAAAAAATAGACAACTAAATGAATTGTCAGCCAAAGTGTCAGAAATGTGAACAAAACGTGTTTTGTTATGTTAATTAAGCAATCATATTGCATTGGATAAAAGTGATATTTTGCTGGTGTGTTTTCCCCAGGTAATGCAGAAACAAACGTTGGGTGAGGTGGGAAACTGAATGGTTGTTTGATGGCAAGTTGTGTCAGGAATAGTCCTACCAAAATTATGAAAATCTGATAGATGGTTTTCAAGTTACAGTCAAAATTGTCGGGGATGCTTTTTTGGGACACAGTGTAGAGGGCTTTGGGAGTTAACACTAAAAAAGCATGAAAAAAAATTCTTCAGCACAAAGACTACAGCCTATCAGCATGAAAAGTTATATACATCTTTCTGCTACTTCGATGAATAATCTGTCTGTAAACTCTATGCCAGAAAATGTATTTTCATTTAAAAGTGCAGTGCACCAGGCTGCCTAACTAAATTGAGGGAAGAATTTAAAGGAAAAAGTCAAGCACTTGACAAAACACTGCTCACACGAGGCAGACTTGTGACCAAAAACACTTCATAATCTTGGGAGTGTCAGCTGAATGGCATGAGGTAATGATACCAAAGCACACTATGTGGTCATCCTCTGCACACAGTGCAGCCGACAGACATACCACCACCCCAATCAGCTATATTAAACCTTCACCCTGCAGCCTGTAAACTACTACTAATCCTGCTGAGAGTAGGAAGCTGGGCTGAGTGAATGAATGAACAAGCATGCCTTGCTGAGAAATGCATCAACGTCAAAGTCAGGAAGTGAAAGATCGGCGTCGGCAGCGGATTGAACAAACTTGAATGCGTAGTCAAGCTGACGACGCAGATTGTGACCACGCCAAGCAGCCTGCTCACCAACGCAATGTGACAATGTGACATGTCACTGGGAATTGACACAGCCCAGAGACACAGAAAATGTCTAATGCACTGCATTGTCAATGTCAGTAAAAAAACAAAATACATAACACAAACAATAACACAGACATAAAAATCGCAAAACAATGTTGAATTATTTATCCTGACTTATAGGTATATAACAAGTTAAATGTCACATGCACACTGCAAATATAACCAGTCACATATCTGTATAAGGTGAGAAAACAAAAAACCAACTGCTGTATAAGTAGCATTTTTGGTACCAATTACTGTTGCTGTTTCAATAGTTTTTCCACGTAAGTCTTAAACTCAATTTTAACATTACCTTGTGTTGTTTTATTAGCTTTCTGTACGTGTTGTGTATGGCATGACAGAATACTAAAGCTTTTGAATAGACCTACACTAATCAAGGACAGAGGCAATAAGTGCAAGAAAACCTGACGAAGGTTTCTACGCAGCAGAAATGTGGTTGAGAGTCAAACTGAGAGCAATGCGAAGACGAGACATAAATAGCCACTAGCACAACACTCTGCCCTTATCAATCGATCTGGGATTTTTGACTAGCCGAAGCAATACAATCTACTGCCATCACACTACATCGTGTCTAAAAAACAGTCAAAATTGTTTTTGCCATAACTATGTCAAATTTCCACCACTTTTGATAATTTTTAGCAGAAAGATGGACCAGACGATAGAATTCTGTAAGTTGCACTCAATTTCCACCTCACTTGATTTATATCAATGCACTACCTTGTGAAACATAGATCTCCAAATTGTTGCATAATGCCTAGTTGTTGTCTCCAGTAAACTTTGTAACAACTTACTTAAGCGCACAATAAACAGAAATGTGAATTATTTAGCAAAATTGCAAGTTTGTGTAACAACTTGCACAAATTATCAGAGTTTATGCCCAAAGTGTACCCTGCATACACAGACACAATGGCTCAGATGCAAAAACGCAATGCGACTGGCTGACAGTGGAATCAACGACTGACTGATCAAACAGCATTCACTCTTCGATTAGACTTGTTTTAAGCTCACTAGACAGCTATTTTGTCATCTGCTATTTTCAGTGCAAAATATTTAATATCACAAAATTATTAAGTCACGCAGTGCCATATGTTAAATCGATGATACAAAGGTGAGCAATCTGATACAAATAATCACTGAGTAGTGTAACAATTTGGAGCATCTGAGTTTCACACGGTAGTGCGCTGACATAAATTAAACGAGGTGAAAAATGTGTGCACCTTACATAATTCTATCATCTTGGCCATCTTTGTGCCAAAAATTATCAAAGTTGGTGGTAATTTGACAAAGTTATGACAAAAACCATTTTGACTGTTTTTTTTGAGACACAGTGTAATAAAGTACGAAAGTCAGACTTTTGTCACTGCTGTGTCAATATGAAAAAAGACTATTAGTTACAAACTGTGCAAGACAGGCTATATGCACAGAGAAACCTGAATAGCAGTAGCAGCTTTGTTGAGTCGTTTCACGTCAGTTGTACAATATTGATGGCTTTGCACGGAAACTATGCCGATGTAGTTTTGTGGTCTATGAAATGCTGCATTTCCAACCACAACACAGTCGCCTCCGCCAGCACGTCTGTAGCAACAGATTCTATGACAACATTTTTCTCAAACAAACAACAGTGCAGTTCTTTAACCACTTAACAGGCACAAAAAACATCCAGAGCAAGAAATTATTACATTAAGACAACTGGCAGAGTGCTAAAACGTTTGGTACAGCAAAAAACATTCATGGTTGGCATGAATGTGCACCATTAAACAGTTCTTCCATTCTGGTACCGCCAAATGCAGCGAGGTTATTGTTGTTAACAACTGCACAATACAATTACACAACATGACTGGCAATGCTCTTATCAAGTAGGCCTAATGATTGGTGGAATAGAAACAAAATATTGTCAGTGTTAACCAAAAAGAACAATGGTAATTTTCACTGCACTAAAAACATAGAAAGTATAAAAAACATGCAAAAAAATAATAATAAAGTAGAAATACCGCTCTTGCAAAAGTGCCCAAACGTCTTGATCAAAATTTATATTATCAGTCAAAAAAACATCCAATTCAAACAATGCATTCACTGAACATCACATAATAAATGAACTGCATGTTATCAATATAAAAGAAATTCTACGGCAAAAAGCAATGATACTAACTGGCTGTACGTCAATGAAGACATCATTTCGTTCTTTGGTTTTTGGAAGCGGGGAGTGATGACAACAGTGGTAGCGTCAGTTGTTGACGGTTTGCTATCACACCACGGCGACCGAGCAGCAGCAGCAGCAGCAGCCGGCTGAGCATGTTGTCTGCTGGCAGCCTGCAGCACCTGTTCGAACTTGCAGCGAGCATCCGCCACCGCTGACCGCTGCTCAGCCGTGTTCGCTTTCACCTCCACATGGCCACAGACATCGCTGACTGCGCCCAGAACTGGCTCAATAGACCCAACTTTCCCAGATAACGTTTCATCTAAATAACAAACTCTTTATCATCAAATCCTCGTTTATAGACAGCTACTAGTTTTTACCTTTTGCTTCTCGACTCCCTGATAGCAATAGCATAATAACGACTCTGTTACAACTGTTTCAAACTTAATTTGATCCTAGTTCATTTTACTGCCATAATCAATTTCAACGTGTTCACTTGCTTTTGGTTAGTTAGTTGGCAGAGCTCCCATAATGTGGCAACACATCAATGAGCTGAGCTGTGGTGTGTGAACAACATGGTTGTTATCTGATAATATTAAATATAAAAAACTTACCAGTTTACATTACAGTGTAAGTGCGACCAAGTCACACATCCAAAACAGCAGAAATCATTTTGCTAGGACACAGAGTGATAGAATGACGAACTGGCTGCCCTTACAAACCATGTGACGTGACCCCATTTAACGTTTTCTACCCCGCATTATTCCGTAAGCCAATAGGGGAGAGTTGCCTGAATTGAAACGGTTCCTTGATTGGAACACTTTACTTACTCGAAATCTGGGCTGGTTACTAAAAGTGAGGAGTAATTAGTACTCTACGGTGGTTTCGCTTTCGATTTTAGGTTAAGTATGGTGTATGTTATCGACTCAATTTGCAGTTAATGATGATTGTTGATTTTTGATTGATTAGCATACGACCTTAAATGCAGCACCAGTAGTGAGGATGGCACACGCCGTATTTGTGAAGTGACTTCGTAGCCGCTAATGTTGTGCACACTGGATGTTTATCGGTGTAAGGTGTATGAGTGATAATGTGATGTAAACAACGGCTGTGCTGCTGCATGGTGATTTGTAAAATTTGTTTAAATTGCGCTGAATGGAACAGCTATAGTTTCTGTAATTAGAACAAAATGCTGAGTAGGCCCATGTTCTAATTAAAAAAACTTGCTCATATTATTGCAACACTGCTCAGTCACGGCTGTTGAGCTGTATTTAACCCAATTTTGGCTTAGATATGCCAAGCAATGGAGGC
>Ga0209367_1005076_pt1 | contig 18248 bp, 12 predicted proteins | sample WorMetLIZISLAND2_FD_187412 | JGI IMG/M metagenome (GOLD analysis project Ga0209367, IMG submission 187412) | Marine gutless worms symbiont microbial communities from Max Planck institute for Marine Microbiology, Germany - Olavius geniculatus... ... | reverse complement strand
AAATCGCCCAAAAATCACGTTAAATCAATATTTTTAGGGTTCAAGGTCATTCAAGGTTATCGATGTTGACATTCGTAAGAAGCTCCTCATCAGTGCTTGTTATGATAAGCAGCATGGCTGTGCCTATCTGCAACTATTTACACGCTAGACAAGCACAGAGTATAAATCACTACTTTTTACAGGGGTACCTCTCGTTGACACCCACGTGTGCAGGCCTGCTTGAATCTAGAGCGTCCGGACTTGAACTGCTAAAATCTACATTCCATGCTGAAAATTTCCTACGCTAGTTGTCTTGGTCTATCTCCGGCCATTTTGGCGCAATTCACTCTTGAAATGAGTGTCGCAGCGCAAAATTGTGCAAAAAATTCACTAAAAACGCCTTTTTGAGGGGTTCAAGGTCGTTCAAGGTCATAGATGTTGATAAATCCAAAAAGCCTGTCACCAGTGCTTGTTATGATAGCTGCATGTATGTACCTATCTGCAAGCGTTTTTACATTATTCGAGCCAATAACGGCAAAATGACGTCTTTTTAGGGGGGTAGCTGTCTTTGACGCCCGCCTGCGCCGGCCTCCTTAAACCTAGGGGGTCGGGACTTGAACTGCTAAAATCTACGTTGAATGCTGAAAATTTCATTCGCAGGTTATCTTGGTCTGTCTCCAGCCATTTAGTCGCAATTCAGTGTTGAAATGTGCGCTGCATCCAAAAATTGCGAAAAATTCACTAAAAACCTTTTTTTGAGGGGTTCAAGGTCGTTCAAGGTCATCGATGTTGATAAATCCAAAAAGCCTGTCGCCAGTGCTTGTTATGATAAGCAGCATGTACGTACCTATCTGCAACCGTTTTCACATTATTCGAGCCAATAACGGCAAAATGACGTCTTTTTAGGGGGTACCCGTCTTTGACGCCCTCGTTCTAGGGGAACCCCTGCACCTAGTGGCACGAAATTTTGTAACGATAAACTAGAGGCCATAGGGCAGCCCATAGTGAAGATTTTGTGATCCTAGCTTGCACCGTTTTGATACAGTCCACGAGTGTGACAGACAGACAGACGGACAGACCCCCAGACGATGGCAAAGACGCGCGAAGCATTCTGCTTTCGCGCGTAAAAAGTAATATTATTATTAACTGCGCTCAATAAGAAACTCGCAGTAATAAAGGTGCCACGAACATTTTTATAATACACAATACACACAACGAAATGAAAGGCAAACGACTTGCGAACAACTGGCAGTTTGTCAATGTAAAACATAATTTTCTGCGTCTCTTTGTATTTTTTATCTATGTCAGCTACTAATAAACGTACGAAATAATGTTTTTGCCCAAAAACCTTTTTTGCCGCCCAACCATTCAGAGGTTTGTTCCAATGGGTGAAACTGTGTGAGTTCGAGCCCCGGTAAAAAACTTGCATGTTAAAACTATTAAATTAGTAATAGCTAGAACTACTAACACCGAATACCAAGTTCATCTGGCATGCGAACAACTTGTCACTGCTGACATCCTTGACCAACATGTTTGCTGGGAAGGCAAATTACGATATGAGGCCCATAATCTATAGTAATAGCCTACCGTCATCTGTTCTGTACCAGTTCGACTCTTACAGACTACAAAAAAACAATGCACGCAATTTCACTAACAAGGCAGCAAGGGCCACAAACAATTAATGCAGAAGAAATAATAAACGATGTACGGAAAACTAAGGCAAAACCACGGCTGTCGGTACTACAATAAGGTAAGTCATCACTAGGCTACATAACATAAGCTTGTCGGTTAACGTTAGATTAACAAAATGACACGTAGCTCGCGGTACGAATTTCCTATTGGCTATTGCAAGTCAGAATTTACAAAGAAACCAGTTTGTGACAATGTTCCAATCCAGGCGAAATGTCGACAAAAATTTAGTACAAACGGCTTGAATGTTACAGTCCGTTACAGTTCATGCACACGATGGCATAAATGGTCCGAAAAATCGAACGTTTAGAGCTAATATAACAATCGATCCAATTTCAGCATTTTACTGGGACATTTTAACCAAAAAATAATGTCGCAGATATCGCTTCTTATGACAAAGTTGTGACAGGTTTTCAGATAATTAGAAATGTCCACGAAATCGCGTGCAATTCTAAGATTTTTGTATTTTTTATATTTTGGGTTATTTTCTCGACAACGAGTTTGCAATTTATTCACGCATAGAGCTTAGATACTTTGATGATAGCGAGGGAGTTGGCTAAACCGCTGTTAAATTTGTTTAACAATGTGCATGTATCCTGCATTCGATATTTCATTTTTAGCACGTATGGCCCAATTTCAGGCCGTTTTAACGCTTCGCGTAATTTGCGTGAAACGTCCGCGTTATTTTCATTTACCCTCCGATATAGGTTGGGCGCTATGTAAACACAGAGCTGATGCATACACGAAGAAGCGGACATGTTTATCAGCTATGTAGATGCTAGAAGTTGGTCTCCTTGTGTCGAAGGATGCCTGTGGTAACGGCGGCGGCACGAAGTCGTGACTTCGGTGTGTCCGGGCCGGGTATGGACAGTGAGGCCGTGTCAGTCAACTGTTCGATCCTCTCAGCGTCATACGGCACTCCGCTGCTGTTGCACTGGACCAGAGTCCCGCGGTCTCCGGACCCAGAGGTGGACCCAACTGTTGTTGTCGTCGTCGTTGTTGACGGCTTGTAACCGACGTGATTCTCCGACGTTCTCTGTCGCAGACCATCGCAGAATATGTAAACCTTATAAATTTTAGGTGCCTCGGTGTTTAGCGTCATATAAATGGCTACATCGAGCTCGCTTACGAGAACTTTTGACAACATACCGATGCACACATACGTCGTACTGCTGTATCAATCGCACCGCTTTTTAAATGTCACGAGCACATGTGGTTGATAAATTGATGATGAATTGACTGGCTGTTTCTTTTATTTACTGACTGATTAATAAACCAAGTAATCATGTGTTGTAGAAACTTCGTCCGCAATTAATCTTCGAACAGTTTTTTTTTACTAATTTTAGTTATCGTTATCGCTTTCCTTTTCTTGTTTTTTGATATCAGGCTTCTATCTCTCCCCTAACCGCCTGTTTTTGATTTTTTGGCGTTTTTTTGTTTTATTTCTTTCATTTTAGTTTCGATTAAGACTGTTTCATTTTTTTCAGTTTTTGTGTTAGATTAAACTGGCAGTTTTTAAGCGCAAATCATTCATTATGACGATGATGATGAATGATTTGCACTTATCGTATTATGAAAAATGACTGAGCAGTCGAGTGGAATTACCAGTTTGGCGACTGGTAGACGGTTGTTCGACGCTCGTCGTCGACGCACGCAATGTCTGACGACGCTAACGATCAGCAAAGCGCTGACAACAGCAGCCAGCATCATGAACGGACCACCCAAGTCGTAGAGAGATAGACCATCGCCGGCGCCACCGGCTTGTAAAACGGACTGTGTCAATGCGTCGCCACTCAGCCATCTAAGCATACACAACGTGGTTAGTATCGTTTAAAGGTTTAAAGGGCATAGCTCTTTATAGGAAACCCATCTCAAAGCCAGACATCGTCACCTGCCATATGGGATTACAGGGTGTTACCTGCCACCCGACACGGTAAACGTGCCCCGCCTCAACCCCAGAGAGACAGGATGGTACTCAATTCACCTACCCCAGAAGGACGGAAGACTAAGTTGACTAAGTTGACTTTGGTGTTGGTTATATACAGAGATGGTTTAGCTGTCCACCACAGTCACCCGTCCAAGTACAGTAGTAACCACTTGACTGCGTCCCGACCAATATTCGAATTAACGCCTTCGCGATCTCAAGTCCAACGTTTTACCGTTATACTGCCAACTTTTGCCAAGCCACCACAACTAGACTGACGTGAGAAGGACCTCTAGGTTGAGCCTCGAACATCTCTCGCGATCGACGATTAGTATACAGTACTGTGGTAGAAATTAGAGCTGTCGAAATTAACGCAGTTAGAATATCAGAGTATATGATGTATAACGAGACGAACGGACGAACAACATGAAGGGTAAAAGCGCTTACAGAGCGACGTAACTGAACTGAATTGAACTGAACTGACATGGTTTATTTTTTTGAAAAACCGACCAATCAGCTAACAGTAATGCATTACAGTAAGCACCGTCTAGCGGCGTCGGTGACTACATGACTACACGCACGTACGCGTAAACCAATGACCAATAGGTTCGCCCTGCTCGGCCGTTTGTCAGTTCGTCAAAACCTACACCGTATCAGCTCAGTTCAGTTACGTCGTTCTGTACGTGCCTTAACGCGAGTACTCTAATAAGCAAATATTTCATGAACTAACTAACTTGCGTCTGAATGCACGTAGGGTTCCATCGTTGGCGAGACGAGTTAAGACTAAGTTTAACGCGGTCGTGTGGGCGAATCCTTTCCTGACGCCGACGGCGTATCCAGCACCTTCCGTAAAACTGCTCAGCGCTACGCTTTCTTGTATCAAACGATCGTCGGCGGAGGAGGCGGAGCGCAGCCGATGAAGATGGTACCACAGCACCTCAAAGTCGCTCAAAAAAGCGCAGTCAAACCGCTCGACGCAAGACCGAATACCGTCCTCGACGTCGTCAAAAAGTTCGGTGACGTCATCGGTGACGTCATCGCCGCCGCCGCTAAATAACAAGGCACGCACGTCGTGTAGGCCAGAGGCCGAAGCCGCAAGACGCAGTCGCCCGGAACGCAGTTCCGACAGCAGCGTTCGTCGCGCTATGACGTCAGGGACACTGCCAGTCGACGCCGGAAGTCGGGTGGCCGTCATGATGGCGGCCATGTTGGCGGTGTACGAGGCGACGATGACGAGGGAAAAGCCCCAGAGAGCGGCGACCGTGAACCGCCCTGCCGCTGACCGAGGCTCAGCCGCCGTCGTGACAGAGGACGATGAACTCGTGGTGGCAGGAGTGTATCGCGTCATTAACATCATCGTCGTCAGTGCACAGACGGCGCTCTGTGCAAGGCCAAGGCGCGGTGTCGCTACCGGAAAACTTTCTAGCTCGGCGTCAGCCGGCGACGACGAATACGACGAAGCACCGTCCAGACGGTCCACCTGTGATTTCACAATAATGACAAGTCTACAGTGGTAATCGTAATCGTAAATGCTGTACTGTCTTGTTTTCAGCAGTTACACCGATAGTATCTATTACTGTGTCAAAATCGTTTGCGGAAACAAATAATTCTTTGCAGTATGATAAACCAGTATGGTATCAGAAAAGTTGATTGCGATAACACGTCGTCACTTATTGTTTGCTTATAGTTGCGTCAGCTAGGTGTTAGCCTACCTCTCGCAGAAGCGTTTCTTATTTTACAGTTGGGCATCCGTTGCGTCCGAGAACGTAAGCCATGCCGCCACTGTATTATTCAGCTACTGACTGTTTGCTTAATAATTTTTGACTATTATAAACTTTGCATAGTGATTGTATAAACTTCATTATAGGCCTTCGTTAGTCTCTTTGGAGAGTGATCTGTCTGTACTACGTGCCACTTCATTAGTTAATTATCGTTACTTTAATGGATGGCCACATAGTGCGCTGCGGGATCATTAGCTCATGCCAATCACCTGCCACTTCCAAGATTGTGAAGTGCTTTTGGTCACGAGTCTGACTTATGTAACAAAAGGGTGCGGCCGTTGAGGGGCCGCCCGCTATGGGCCGTCCTTGCAGTTGAGTACGTGTCAGACGGAATTAGACGGAAGGAATAATATTTCAATATTTGCCCATCACTGGCTAATATCGTAAAAGTACAAAGTAATCCATGGTTTTGTCAACGACTCTATGTAAACAGTAAACAATAAACATAGAGATGTTAAAGTTAACAACGCAATTAGCCGCCGTGACCTTGACCTCTGACCCCTTAACCTTGAAATTGGTCCATGGGGTGCTGGTGTCCCAGGGACCCTTCCTACCAAGTTCGGTATTCGTAGGCCTTTTCGTTTTCCCTCTAGGTGAAGGCACGGGACAGACAGACAGACGGACAGACGGACAGGATCAACACATAATGGGGCATCCTTCTACGAAAAACGGCCCCATAAAAAGCGCTGTAGCAAATACCGAACCATTACCTTTACTTTTACATCTTCTGTGTAGTATCTGCTGCTTGACACTTTCAAACGTCAGCTAAAGACATACTTTTTTTGCACAATATTGATGATAAAATGTATTAAGTGCATTAGAGATTTTTTGAGTATGCACTATATAAATGTACACTTTACTTACTTACTTACTTACTTGATTATATTTAAACATCGCTCAATATCAACTAGTCTTTTATCGCGGCTAGCAGATCTCAACAATTTACACTAAGTCTCGCAAACCAGCCTCCCCGTCGGATGAATCTGAGTAACAAAACTATGCTTGCCCTAGTCTTGACGAGAAGAGAAACTAGAGACAAGATGGCAGACAGACCGTATACAGGAGGATAGTGATAGAGACGAAGACGACGGCGATGAGTAACCAGACCGATCCAGACAGCGGCCTGACGAACTGTAGCGGCCCTGCTCCGACCAGAGTCTGGTAACTGTCTGAGTCCTGCCTGACGACCGCCGACAGTCGTGCCACCTCGAACACTTGCGTGAAGTCGATGACTTCGTATCTTTCCGGCGTGATCAAGAGCGGACCCAGCGCCAGACTGGCGTTCTACAGCGCAAACAATCGATCTTCATTACGCCAAAAGGCTGCACAAAATACGGGCTAGACCAGGGGTCTCAAACTCATTTGGGGGTGCGGGCCACACTGCAAGATATCACTCAGTCGGTGGGCCGCATTGTTTTTAGAGATGACAAAATGCAGTAAATGCAGTAATTAATAGGCCCCTACAAATTACAGAAGTTATTTTTACAGTATACACTGTAGTTTAGAACTTCAGATTTTTTTCCGTCTCCGACTAACTCTTACCGCTGATTTGGCAGAAACCAGAGAGTCGACGTTAGTTTTGAAATCACGGGTGTTAGCCAATTGCAATGTTGAGTCTTTTTCACAAAGCGGATTTGATGATTTTCATTGATGAGAAAAACTGTTCACATACGTACGTACAGCCAAACATCGCCATTGGGCTATTTCGGAGGTTGGAGAGACTAATTTTGGATAATTTTTTTCTGAACAAAATGGTAGAAATCAGGAACACCCATATCCGTGTACTTCTGCTTGTCACACTTCAAATCCAATACCTCCATCTGGAATTCTCCGGAAACGCTTTCTGCGTCAACATCAAACGGAGTGGCAAAGAGTGCAAACTGTGGTTTAAGATTATTGAACTCTTCAAAACATCGGTCGAACTCTGCAAGAAATCCAGAAATGACATCTGCATAATCTTTTAGCCGCCGTGGCTTAACTTCACTTAGGCCTACCACCTGAAGAGATGAGAAATGGTCCAAGTTGCCAGCGCCAGCGTTGGTCGCTGCCAACATCAGCATGCGGCTCCACTAAAGAGAGCGCAAATGAGAAAAAACAGTAGTTTCGCTGGGTTACTGGAAAAATGCTGTAAAATGAATAAAACGACTATTTTTATCCTAAATTTTTAGAATTTCAAATAATGTGTCGCGGGCCGCAAATGACGCCTTCGCGGGCCGCATGCGGCCCGCGGGCCGCGAGTTTGAGACCCCTGGGCTAGACAATGAGGCAAAACATCGAAAGCTTAGAACTACACAAAATTACCATTAATCAGTAGTAAGGCACGCAAAGTATTACTGTAATAGCCTATATAAGTTGTCTGGCACAATGCAAACAGGCAACTTATAATAATATCCTGTTGAGGGAAGTCGGTCAAAAAGTCCTTCGGTTACGCATAATTTAAATTCGAAAAACTATTACGAGTTGCGATTTAAGCGAAGGTTCAAGTGTAGCCACTCAGCCCAGTTTCTGCCACTATCCGCCGCTAATTCGCTAGAAACGCACATCGAAAAACACAAAATGTGTTCTGAATGTCAGACAAACAGCCTGATTGACTGACTGACTAACAGACTGATTGGGTGGTAGATTGATTTCAGCACTGACCCCGGCAATCAGTTCGCCGACGAGACCAGTCCAAGTGCCGTCCTGACGGCGACTACCACGCTGACGGTCGTGCACGGCGTACAGTGTGTACGTGAAAGAAGCGTGTTTCGCCAGCGCGTCGAGCAAGTCGACCAGGTAACCACGATACTGACCACGCTCTGGTTTGATTTCGCAGTCATGTGGGGCTAGCATCGCGAACGGCGCCTCCTGTATGTACAGTACACGCCAGCACACTGCACTACTCGCAAGAAGATCTGTACATTACTGGAAAAGAAAACAAGAAATCTGAGATAATGCTCATGAAACGCGCGAGAGCCTAAAGCAGTTTCTGTTCGCAGGTAATCTTAGTCTATTTCCATCCATTTCGTCGCAATTCACTCTTTTGCAACCAAAAATCGCCAAAAAATTACTAAAAACCCTTATTTTTAGGGTTTAAAATCAATCAAGGTCATCAATGTTGACAATCCTAAGAAGCTCGTCGCCAATGCTTGTTATGTTAAGCAGCATGTCTGTGCCTATCTGCAACCATTTTCATGCTAGACAAGCCAACAGCAGACAACTAACCACTTTTTAGAAAGGTAGCCCTCTTTGACCTTCGCGTGCGCAGGCCTCCTTGAACCTAGAAAGTCAGGACTTGGATTGCTAAAATTTATCTTCAATGCTGAAAATTTCGTACGCAGGTTATCTTGGTCTATCTCTAGCTATTTCGGTGCAATTCAGTCTTGAAATGCGGGTCGCAGCCGGAAATGGTAAAAATTACTAAAATCTTCTATTTTGAAAGTTCAAGGTCATTTAAAGTCATCGATGTTAAAATTCCTAAAAAGCTCGTCGCCAGTGGTTATTATGATAAGCAACATGTCTGTGCCTATCTGCAACCATTTTCACGTTAGACGAGCCAATAACGATAGAATAACGCCTTTTAAGAGGGATGCCCCTCTTTCTCCCCTTCGTTCGTAGAGACCCCCTTCACCCAGTGGCATGACATTTGTCACGAAATACTAAAGACAGAAAGCTATCATATGGTGAAAACCCGAAATCTCTATCTTACCTGGTCTTGGAACGGTACCGGAACGTGACAGACACCAATGGTGTTACCATAGCTAATACGCGCTATAGTACCTATGCTATAGCTTTCGCGCGTGAAAAGGAAAAAAACTGCATAATGTATAGAAAGAATACTTATTAGACCGTCGCAAAACATTTTAGACGGCATCAATAAATGCAATTACGCCTAACCTATTGCGATACATTTCTCCGTAGTGTGGTCTGTTTGGCTGTCACGTTCGTGCACACTGCTCAGACCGCTAAACATTTATTTTGGCAGATACACTTGTGAAGTCTAATAATTCAATGCGTTAGATAGAGGTTCCTCTGACTTTCTTAACCCCATGGAAAGAGGAGAATTGGGGATCGAACACGCAGTCAAAAGACGTACACTTAATTGTTTCCGACTTATGACGATTTGTGATTTATCAAGTCGCAGATCGATCAGAGATGCCGCTTTTTGCCAAATTACGTTGGTTTTTGTTTGAGAAAATGCTAAATGAATAATGACACCCTGCCTACTTTGCTTACTTACTTACGCGTAATTACTGTGTATGCAAAGTTTACACAGCTGAGCCGATTACAACCACCGAAATATTAAATATCAATATTTACAATGCCTGCATTTTAAATAAATTCATGCAAACACGTCACGTTGGAAGTTTTTTGAGATCTGTATACGTGTACACCAACGCGACAATCAGAACGTCAATTGAGCAGCACGTGATCGACGCCAGGCATCGAACTGTCGCTAAATCAATAATCAATAAAATAATAAATCAATGAATCGATCAATAAATCAATAATCAATCACACAATCAGCGCCCAATTGTTGTGTTCCTTGGCGTCGGCGAATTGAATGATCGATGAAGACTGATGTGAGACGGTATTACGGGCTTAAACTCCACTACTTCGAACAGTTGTGGACTTGTTGCCCGACAAGTCGGACAATAAGCTGTACAGTATTTTGATATTGTAAAGATTTTGCGAACTTGTTGTAGACATTCTACGGGCCTATCATTGTTATAGGAAATGTCGTCGTACTGTCTATTTGCTGTGGACTTGTTCAACAAAACATTGTACAGCAGGTTGCACGATAAATCCACACTGAATCAAAGCTAGTGGAGTTTGGGTCTATATGTCGACGATTACCAGAGCGACGACGACGCTGAGTCTGCCGATTGACGCTCGTTGGTCGCTGTGAGACGACGAGGAAGAGCTCGTGTAAAGTGGAGAGTAGTCAAGACCCAGACGCCGACTGACGTCTGTAGCTGACGCGTTCCATGAACCTAGCTGCCACACAATCACCTCCCGCTATAATCCGGGCTCCGCCAGCCAGTGAATCAACAGCGGCGTTAGAATCTAACATGCGGGCTCCGGTCACAGTTCCTAACGCCAGAGGAATTGTATACCACGGTATAGGAATCGTTCTGGAAGGCTATCGTGCTCCGTTACCAAAATATTCATTTTTGCAGCAAAAACTAGCGAATTTTGATGCTAGCCATGCTTCTTTTTAGAAATAAAACATAGACGTTTGTGTATACGTTTGGAACAGCACACACTCTCTGTCTACCTATAGACGCCATCTCAAACGCGTCTACTTCTCGTTTTACTAGCACACCGAGCGCGTTCGAGGTTATTCACTGGTAACGCGCTACATGCACTTACTTTCTTACTGGTTACATTTCGTAAAAAATAAAACGATGATGATGATGATGACGAACGTGCTGTACACACAGGTCTTGAAGTGGAATGGTACGGGCCGGCATTGCACGTACCGATACTGCCTTGGCCTATGGAAAACATCGTAATTATCGTAATTATGCGCCCTGATTCTTTCTGAGACTTTGGCGCTTAATAAATCATTTACTTACTTACTTACTTATATACAAAATGAACTACTAAATGCACAACATCAGATCTGCAACTGACATGCCGAGATTCCCATGCCGACAATTATTTTATTCCACTTCAAGCTCTGTGCACAAAAAAAACGAAGTATGGAATACTCGCATAACACGCCGGCTCCACACCTGGGTAAGGCCCGAGGTAGAAAGCCCGTAGACATCGATGACGTATCCGCAACGACTGCCGTCTTCCCGGAACGAAAGCTCGCCCAAAGCTCCACTGTCTTCAATCTGTTATACAATATATATTACTATTATTTTTTATACTCCCGGTAGTAAAGGTTCCCGGGGTTATTATTATTAATACGTAGGCCTATATAGCGCCACATGCAGAGCTTCAGAGGCGCTAGACGACAGTCAGTTAGGCAGTGAAAAGAAATGTTTTCAAGTGTTTCTTAATATCAGAATCAGAGAGAGGCAGTAAAATGTTTGAGGGAAGGCTGTTTCAAATCGGAGGTGCCGATGAACCTAGCATATTAACGTACATTTATGAGAATTTTTATCTTCGCCCAGAACGGCGGAGGTTATAATTCAGTACCCAGCGTTAACTTGTAAATTCTGTTGGTTTTTTTGTTTGGAGGATTACACAATAAGTTACAAGCGAATTTGGCTAAAATTGCCAGCAAATTTTAAACATGGCCAGACCTAGATGTGGTTAGATGTCGCTGTTGATCCAAATCAGCATGCAAATCCAGGATAAAATTGAAAGATTCTTTACCGTTCCAGCTACAGGAACCATAAAACATTCTGCATTTTGCTATGACCGAAACAATGAGAACAAAACTTTGGCGTCATTTGTAAGACCCAATACCTAACGTCACTGAAACGATGCACAGTCGAGCCATAGACATTGAGATTAATGCTTGGTGCTGCATTCTTTCGGATTTACTGAGACATATAGCCTAGTCTCCATCCAACCGCGAGTTTGAGACCCCTGATCCAACGCAACGGACGCAGCTGGCTCAATGACCAAAACGCAACGACAAAAGCGACATCTACGTCGTAGTTTAAGAATGCTTTTGTTGTGTTTATTGCGTTGCATCCATTGCGTGCGTTACATGCATTGCGGTGGATGAAAACTGTAGCTTCACGGGTGAGCAACAAGGAACAGACATTAAGCTGAACAACATCAACCTTGTGTAGTGTGGGCAGTATGTATTCGTTGCCGGCCCACTGACAGCTGGACGTGCTACGATGATGAAGTCTGACTGCGTGGTAGAGCGTCAGTAGACTGTCGTGGACGTTGGCGTAGTCCGCCCGGCTGAACGTCGAGGTCGAAGCGAACATCTTCTCAGGCAGGTGACTTCGCAGCAGCCGCAGCACGGTTAAATTGGCTTGAGTGAACGAGTAGCGAGATAAGTGCATCGGTTCATCGTTCTACGCACGGCCACGTGGTTATAATTATGTAAAAAAAAGTAATGTAAACGTAACAACACCGAACGTAAAGTCCTTCTGGAGTCACAAGAGCCCATAACCTAATCTCCGTTTCGTTAGCCGTCAGCCAAACGCCAGTTTACACTCCGAGACCAAAGATACGGGGCTAATGTATGCCTCCTAGTGTTGTGAGTCGTGGGTAACTTACGAGTAAGTTACCGGTAACGTGGTAAATTACCGGTAAATTACCCCAGCAAAATTACTGGTAGTTTACTGGTAAATTACCCGTAAATTACCGGTGAGTTATTGAAACAAAATTACCGGTAAATTACCGCTAAGTTACCCGTAACTTACGTAAGTTACCCGTAACTTGGGCCTACGGGTAACTTACCGGTAATTTACCGGTAACTTACCGGTACTTTACGCGTAAGATACGCGTTAACCACGGGTAAGTTACCAGCGACGTTTGTTATCGGTAATTTAACAACACTAATGCCTGCTTACGTTCCAGCTCTCCTTGGTACTCACTGCACTTACCCACAAAGTGATGGCCAGACTGAGTTCCCCTGGGTGGTTACACGTAAAACAATAAATGTTTTAGATTGTGACCCATCTAATGTATTCCTCGAGCGTTATCCGCTGATGGCTAAAACATTAATCAAAACTACCGTAGCTACATTAGATCCGCAAAAACTCCCAATTTTGAGCACCTATAATCTCTTCTGTCGAAATGTTGCAGTATCTATCGGAAAAATGCAACTTTCTGCTATTTACGTTTTAACACACGACGCCGCTGTGTGTGGAAGGGGAACGTTCACCTGTGTCGGATGTTAGTAACACAGTGTAATCTCATATGGCACGTGACGCTCCATAGTTTTAAGATGGGCTACTATCAAGAACTATAAACACCCTTTATGTTAACCCTTTTTAACATTTTCACAAGCCATTAATAGTTACCATGTCAGTGAGTAGCCAGCTGTAGCGATCCGACAACATGCTAAGATGCAACGCCTACGACGCAGCAATCAGACATAATGCATGGATGAGAAATATTATCTACAGCTTGAAATCTTTGGGATATAAAAAATATACGTTAATTCGCCAGGAAAGAAACAGGGTTTATTTGTTTGGTCGTTGTAGTCGTATGCTATGACGTGAGTAATTAATATTGCCCTTAATATTCAACCCGACATCAAAAAGGTACTAAACAGCTTATCTATAAACTATCTGTATTGATACATAAAGCGCTTTATACAGGACTACCGTTTTATTTAGCCGATTTTGTACAACAATATATACCGCCTAGAACGTTGCAATCTGCTAACTGCCACCTACTTACTGTTCCTTCCTTTCCTAGATCTTTTTTGCCTCTCGAGCTTTCTGTGTATCCTCGCCTAAAAGCTGAAATTCTCTTTTCCTTCACATGCGTAATCTGACAGTCTTGCTACTTTTAAATCTCGTCTTAAATCTCACCTTTTCGCCTCTGCTCATCCTGTCTAGTCACCTGCACGCCAGCGCCTCAAATTTGTTTATCGATTACATCGATTACTGGCGCTGTTTTTCATTGATTGATTGATTGATTGATTGATGAGCAAAATATTATAGTAATTATAGCAAGAATCATATAACCGCGTCGATTTTTAATTGGTATTTATTACTTAGTAATACTTCGTATTTATTCATGAAGATGTGATTGGCTGAGTACCGTGTCTAACAGGTGGTCGGTGACGTTGCGTGACGTCATGAGGACGATGTTGTTGACCGCCAGGTGTCGCATCTGCAGCAGCGCGGCGCGAACTGTCGATCTGACGTCATCGTCTGCCAGCTTCCAGGCAGCTACGTGAACACGGGGCTTCCGAGCTAGCTCCTCTACCAGTCGGCCACCTGCACAGCATGTACACAATGGCTCAAAATACAATACCAACGGCTGAAAAACTTAGGTTTTTAAAGAAAATTGTTAGGTTTTAGGTTTTTATGTTTATTTAGATTCTTTAAAATTTAAAAAAATGTTTTCTGGTTCAGTGTTCAATGAACACCGTACACAAGATTATGACTTTAAAAACATCTTATACACCTTGTCTGTCACATAATCACATTGTTTTTTATCAGTTATAGCAACATAAAATCACGATTAAAATATAAAATAAAATATGATATGTAATAAATGTCACAACAAACAAAAAACTTTAAAAGTTTAACAAGTAAGCTTTTGAGGTGTTCTTAGAAAAGCTAAACAAGTAATTTGAGCAAAGCTCATAAGACGCAAGACAGCCTTAGCAATTCCTCTTCGCATGTTGTCCGGGTCTATTTCCAGCCATTTCGGTACAATTTACTCTTAAAATGTGTGTCGTATGCCGAAATCGCAAAAAAATCATGAAAAACCCCTTTTTGTGGGTTCAAGGTTATTCAAGGTCATCGATGTTGATAAATCTAAAAAGTTCGTCACCAGTGCTTGTAATTTTATGCAGCATGTCTGTACCTATCTGCAACATTTTTCACACTAAACGAGCCAATAGCGGCAAAATAACGTCTTTTTAGGGGGTAGCTGTCTTTAACGCCTACCTCCGCCGGCCTCCTTGAAGCTATGGGGTCGGGACTCAAACTACTAAAATCTACGTTTAATGCTAAAAATTTCATATGTAGGTTGTCTTGGTCTATCTCCAGCCATTTCGTCGCAATTTACTGTTGAAATGTGCGTTGCAGCCAAAAATTGCGAAAAAATTAACCAAAACCACCTTTTTGGGGTTTAAGGTCGCTCAAGATCATCGATGTTGACAAAACTAAAAAGTCCGTGAACAGTGATACGAGCCAATAACGGCAAAATAACGTCTTTTTAGGGGGTACCCCTCTTTGACGCCCTCGTTCGAGGGAAACCCCCGCACCCACGGGCACGAAATTTTGCCACGATAAACTAGAGTCCTTAGGGCAGCCCACAGTGAAGATTTCGTGATCATACTTTCACCGTTTTGATACAGATCACGACTGTGACAGACGGACGGACGGACAGACGGACGGACGCCAAGACGATGGCTAAGACGCGCGAAGCATTTTGCTGTCGCGCGTAAAAACCTAGGGTTTTCGGACCAATTTTTCAGCCCTAAAAATACCCCCACCAGACAATAAGCAATTTCTCCGCAACCGGTAGGCCCAGCTAATTTAATCTTTTAAAATTGCTTTACCCTGACGTTTTTCCGAATCAAACAGTATACAACGTACCTACGGCACCTTAGTTATGCAATCACACTACCGTGTAAAACAATAACTATAAAAATCATGATTTTAAAAAAAAAAATTTTTGTAGCACTCGAATAACTAGAAATTCTGGGCAGAGTCCGGCATAATGTCTGACTGTTGAAAAGTTGTAAGGGTTTGAAAATTTGCTATAACATCACACATTACACATCACACCTAAACAACAAACATTTAATCATGATAGCGTTCTTTAAAAATTTGATCATATTACTTGTTCCTATTAATATTCAGCATTAATGAAATTTTCGACTCCATCGCTGCTGTGTGAAATGTTGACTCTTAACTCTTTATCATCATCTTTATTCGTTCAAGTACTTCTGTCGTCTATATTTCCTCTCAGTGACTTAAGCGTTATAACTGCCTATAATCTCACACCACTCAAACGTTACAACCGACAAATGGCTCGGTTCTGTGTACAGCAACCATTCTCAGGCAGAACTCACCGTCGATCACAACTATGAAGTAAGTACATTTCAACACGGTCTACAGTGTAGTATGCGAGTGTAACGAGTATAACCTATATAGGCCTACGTACATACGCTGTGTGTGTGCAGTTCGGCGGACAATACCTTGTTTAAAGCTATACATAATAGCTGCAACTTGTCAACACTGTCATCTCAGACAAATATATGAATACATGAATGTACGAATATAATAATTATGACCTTCTGTCTGGTGTTGATAAACGACGGCAAGTTTTGTCCACTGCAGCGTGGCGAGCACGTCGACGATGACGCTGTACAGTTCGCCAGGGTGTGGTAGAACTGATATGAGGTTGTACGGTTTGGAAACACTGCTAGGGATCGTGCTGCCGCCATACGGCTCGACAGGAGACGGCGTGCCGATGTCAACGACGAAGTACGGGATACCGAACTTGAGCGTCGCCGTGGCGATAGCCTGCCGGTACGGACCGACCACAGCCGACACGTTACCGGAACCGATCTCCATGTACGCTGTACGCACCCGCACCGCACATCACGTCTTATCACAAATCGGCTCCAAAATGGCAAATAAAGAAACGACTAAAATTAGGTACTGGGAAAAAAGTTGGAAAAATAGTTAGTGGCGTCGTGGCAGGAGGCATTTGCCCCCCCTCCCAAAAACAATTGGGGCTGTTGAAAATTTGTACGAAAATCTTGTTTGTGTCGGAAACGTTTTGTCCAACAATGCTAAATTTCGGCTAAAAACACATTTTAAAAAATTCAGAAGATGTCAGAAATTTGCAGCTCTATGTTGGAATTCTGACGGAAATCTGCAGTGTCTGTCAGAAAATTTTAACTTTCTTTTCACTTACTTTAAACGACGCCGCTAGAAGAAAATGTGCTGCCTTCCAAAAAATTTGAATTTTCATTATTTTTTTACAATAGTAAATTATGGTGTACTCTAGCGAAATGCTGCAGTGAATGAAATAAAAATGACAAAAAAAAACGCCACGGGGACTCCTTTTAGGCCCGCGGGACTCCGCGCAAGTGCTGTGCTGGAAAGGGCGTCGCTCGCTCGCCCACGCCTAAAGGTAAGTTGAAAACAAGAGAAATAAAAGGAACTTATAAAAGCCGCGCTTTTAGTTTCATTCACTCAAATAGTGTCGCTGTTTACGTGTCTTAAGGCCGGTTCTGGAAATTTTGCCAAATTTTTAGCCGACCGTATTTTAGTAACGGTCGAGCTGTTGTCATGGTTTTCGTCCGTCCGTCCGTCCGTCCGTCTGTCTGTAACAGATGTATTGTGGCTAACGGGTAAGACAAAGGGGAAACTGTTTACACGAATTACTAGCCATGGGTGTTAAACTTGGGCATGCAAAATTTAAGCCATTTACTTTAAAAAGAACATTTTCAAATTGGTAGTTGAATGACGGAGTAGGAAAAATGTGCGTTTTCAACGAAAAACTGGGCATATTTCGGAAATGGTGAGAGATACGGCCTAGATTACTATTTATCACTAATAAGAAGTGGCATATTGGCTTTCAAATAACATAAAAATCATTGACCTTGGAGGACCTTGAAGGTCACTGACAACCAGTACGGTCGGCTATCCTAGCGATAGCTGGGCTTCTTGTATAGTTTTAGACGTAATAAAAATTGACTGACAGATTGATTTACTCTCTGCCGTGGTGTGCCACTTTGTTGTGGTGGTGAGCTTAAAGCTCCGAAGACCCAAACGATTTCTAAAATCCGGAAGAAATGAGCCAACCAAGAGCACACGTTTCATACGAACGGTTATCATATTCTTCACCAGTGCTCGAGTACTGGCTAATCTTCGGTTTTATAGACGATTTCGGCTTCACAGCAGTCTGCGGCTTCGTAGCCGTTTACGTGACCGTAACTTTCTGGGGATGCGCATTAATAGGCCGAATTGATGCGGCCTCAGCGCTGAGCAGGTGTAACAGTCTGCCCGCCCCGAAGGTAAAGTAAGGTAAGAGATTAATTATCGACTGATTGACAGACCTTCGAGCAGCGTGTCCATGGTCATGTCGTCTTGCCGGCGCACTCGGACAAACTGTAGGTCAACACCGGTCAACGACTTGGAGTAGCGCACGTTGTCCCAGACAGTCGACACGAACGACAACACGGACGACGATGATGATGAAGTGCCTGGCGGTGGAGTCTTGCTGTCACTGATCACCCCTTCACAGGAACAAAAAAAAAAAAAACAACGAAAAAC
>Ga0209367_1005075_pt1 | contig 18249 bp, 7 predicted proteins | sample WorMetLIZISLAND2_FD_187412 | JGI IMG/M metagenome (GOLD analysis project Ga0209367, IMG submission 187412) | Marine gutless worms symbiont microbial communities from Max Planck institute for Marine Microbiology, Germany - Olavius geniculatus... ... | reverse complement strand
GGTTCAAACAAAAGAGGACGGCCTCACCGAGAATGGTCAGATGACATTGAGCAGTGGTGTGGGACAACCCTGCAGGAGTTAAGCCACGCTGCCCTAGATAGGCAGCGGTGGGCAGCGATAGTAAAAATGGCGTCAGACACCAACGGGCATTGAGCCCACGGTTGTCGATGATGATGATGATGATGACATTGAGTAGATTTAGATTTAGCATTGCTCCTCTATGGCCTCAGGATGACTTTTGCTGTGGTGGTCAGCTTAATTTACTTTCCTCTAAACTCTTCAGTGATATGAGTTATAGCCAGTTATTATTAGTTACGTTATTCTAAAACAATATACAATTTACGTTGTTGCTCCGACTTGTGTTTTACGTTGTTTTTTACAATACATACTGCTTTTTATTGTATTCTATTTTCATACGGTAAGCCTATCTTTCTTGCATTTTATGTCCTGCAAGTTCATGTCCGGCATTTTCAGTCAACGTTTTGTTATAAAGTTGTTGCCATAAATATTTTATCGAGTTATCAGGTACTTCATCATCATCATCATCATCATCAATGAATATCCGGAAGAAGGCCAGGGGCCTCTATTTCCGTCCGAAGTAGATAACATTTACAGCGACGAACGTACTAACATTTGGAACACTCGTAATTTCAGCAGCATGTCATGCACGCGTCGCTAGCGAGGGTCGTTGCAGAAGATTTGACCTCCTTTGACCTTTGACCCAATGTCACTGATCCAGAACACGAGGTGAGTGGACAAGACGAGGGGACGGAGCGAAACCGATTTCATGCTCGAGTTGAAATGAGCAGCAGCCGAGACAGGGGCCGTCATCACTAACTAAGTGACAGCGCCGGCCGGCCATGAACGTACTGACCACTGGTCAAGCATCTTGACCACCGATCAACCAGCTCGTTTAACGCTTTAGTACTAGATGCCGCACTACTGGATCTGCAGTACTAGCTTATACCACTCCAGAGAGTGTGGTATCTTAAGCACTATTTAATTCACGTTCATATTGCATCGAATACACTGTCGTCGTTTGCTTATGACGCACGATTGCAGCCAGTCGAAAGCTACTGCTAGCGATTTATACAGCAAAGGCGCCTTAGCAGAATTTTCGCAGCTGGCGGCCGGCTATGTCGGCGGCTTATGGGTCCAACAGGGTAATCGTCCAACAGAAACAGCAGAAAATTGAAAGGGGACGTCGGGTTTTTCCATTGCCGGTCTGACGGTCTGAAACACGCTACGCTCAAAGATTCGACGCTCTCCTTTGACTGTTTCAGTCACAAGCATTGCATGCAAACGCTCAAATACAAACACGCAAAGTCCGCAATTACTCTATTAATAGGGCTGCACAGTCTTAAAGGCAAACGCACACGTATAATGCACAAGTAATTTGAGCAATGCTCACGTGACGCGCGACAGTAGCCTGTGTTTTAGGCTATATATAACTTTGCATTTTACTAACTTTCTTTTTACCTACTAGGCTTACAAAGACCTACAGGCCTACAGCTTTTTTGCAGTAAGCTGAGACCTATAAGAGTTGTATTGCTGGACGTCATAGTTAAGGCAGAAAAAATGTAACCACAATAGTGACAATCAAGTACTTTTAGGCCTAGGCCTACGATGACAACATCAACAATATTAATAGGTCTATAGGGCCTACGGCGTTGTATATTCAATACGATTTTTTTTGTTCGTCGCTGAAACACGGATTTAGAATAAGACAAACTGGAGATTATTGTGATCTCTCACAATACTCCGTTATTGCAGACTAAATTCTCTGTCTCAAAAGCGTTAATTGCCGACTGGTAATTAGAAGCAGCGAGCGCGTGACAGTCGTTAGAGGGCGCCAGCACAGCGGCAATTGACAGCAGCAATCGAAGAAACGTTCATTAGAGATGACACCGTCACGGCACTGTGCATAGCCTGCCTGACCCATCACTAATGCTGTTCGGTTAGCAATCACTGCAGGGTGATTTATTGATTTGCTTCATCGGTGTCTGGCGCGCCGTTAGTTAGCATTTGACGACAAAGTGAGTGGACATGCGCCAGTGAACAGTGACCACCTAGAACAATCACGTATAAATACTGACCAATGGTCAGTTAGACTCACTGTCTGCATGTTTGACTGTTGAAATATTGTCCACGGTTTGATTGCTCTGGCAGCTTTGTGTAGTGGTTAACGCGTTGGACTGGCCATCGAAGTTACTCTAGGGCCTATCTCGGTTACTGCTCGGATGGGTGACTGTCTGCGAATAGGGAAACTCATATCGGCAGCCTACGAGTAAGAATAGGCCCGATACAACAGTCAATTCAGTCTTATGATACAGTTCTGTCTGTCCGGCTGACCTTCATCTGTGTCGAGCGGCAGGTACAACACTCCAGTTTCCACGTCAGAATATAGCACATAAAGACTTTTGTACGCATAATATATGCGCGTGTTGCAGAGAATTTGCATCAAAATGAACACGAGATCGCGCGGCGAGATTTCTTACGATATCATGCACGGCTTTTCTTGCAACGGAAAAAAACTAAATAGCACAAAAAATATAATACAGAAAAATGACTAAAGAGAATGAAACGTACAGTTATAGAGACTAAAGAAAGATAAGACGGTAAAAGATAAATACAGGTAACAGCCAGAGGTAGCCAGGTAGACAGCGGTAGCCAGGTGTTGCGACGTGTTGCTGACGGCCCTCTGTTCACACCTACATCACAGCCTTGCTGCAAATCCGTTCCTTCTAATCTTTCTTTCTCTCTATCCTGACTTACCACCTTTACTCTATACGTAACGCCGGACTGACCGGGTGTGATGGTGGCGCGTGCAAGGTGCGTGGAAAAGACTTGCCACGCTGCCGTATAAAGGACCCACCCGGTGTTAACAGGTGCGACCGACGAGAGAGTCGGGGGACCACGAAACTTATGGGAATATACGGCGACCGCCAGGGAAAGCGCTGGCGTGACGTCGCCCGTCGTTTGAAGTAGCTTACTCGCGACGCGTGCTGCGACTGCGACGCCCAGAGATATTTCAGTTCTCAAATTAATTTCAGTTTCAGTTTTAAAACAGTTTACTGGTGTTACCAAAAGACAATATTTTTTTCATTTTAAGACGCTAATTTTAATTTATTCTTAATTTGACAAAACGCTTTTAAAATGCCAAATCTGACTTACTTGGCATTTAAAACGCGCGCTGACAACGTTGTTTTGGAGAGGCGTAAGTGTGGAATAGTTTTGTCAATAACGAGTTGATTCGAATAACCAAGTGTGCCTTATGTCACAAATGGTGCAGCAACTTTTTACGCTAGCAACTGTTGTTATGCAAATCGCTTAATTTTCTTCTATCGCACAAATTACGTTTTATTTGGTTCAGTGGCGACGTAATTGTATTTTAACCAGCTTTTTGTCTTCCTTCGACCTAAAAATTCCAGTTTTCGTACCGTCTCGTAAACTAGGACCGATAATTTTCGTTCTCGTTCTCGGTTCAGTTACTTGCTGAGAATAATTACTGTTTCTGCATGCATGCGATGACTCGTCGACGGCCCATAGCCGCAGGTGTCCTGCGGCGCGATTTCTCGGCGCAATTAAGCAATCTTCCGGGAGCGGACTTTCGTTACTCGCGGGAGGTCCGAGCGAGCACTTTGATGACAGCGGTAAAGTCAGGCGTCATTATGCTGAATGGGGAGGAGGCGGCCTGTTAGCACCGCTCTCAAACAAACACGTTAACTTAATAGCTTGACGCTTGGCCGCTTTTCTTGACTGCGTCACCCCATGCGCACAACGCCTCCAGCGCTGTATGCCGCTTAATTTACTGCGCAATCGCCTGCAGATGCATAATTAAAACATTTAGCGTCCAGTAAATTAGAGCTTTGTGTTACTGTACACAACGAAAGTCGTTCGGTATAGCTAAGAAGGATAACCAATTATCCGGCTAGAATTGGTTTACAAATCTACGCACGCTTGGTATTTCATTTTGAATGTGCTGCACCGTCAACATGGAACTTGACTAGTTAAGCAGAAACGTGAAAAAAATTCCGTTTAATGCGAATCCAAGCGTTATAGCAATCTATGACCCTCTTTTGCGTAAAAAATAGCAACGATGAATAAGCTGCTATAGACAGACACATGCTGGTGAATATGTGTCTGGCGCATGACGCGCATATTAAGAGCTTGAGCAGAAACGGTCAAGTCGAGTCAATTCGAGAAAGAAAGGTGTTGAAAAGCATGCATTGCAGTGTCTGCAGAGTCGCGCATTGCTGAGCATGAATGCACGGTCTTGGCCAGCACATCTGCCAAGCGAACTCTACGATATGATGGACGTACGCCATCAGCCAGAGATGAACTCAGATAAGAGAGCAGCGGGACCCAATGCACTGTTCGACAATGGCGACACTTGTAATTCTATCTATTACAAGTCATTACGAGCACTTGACATGTTCTACAGCGGGCTGCAGGCGCGGCGTGACGAAATCGACAACACGGCAGCCATTTTGACAGTAAACGCTATCGCACGAGTGTGCCGCTCCGTCTGTGACGATTTATAGTGGATGACTGCTGCGTTAGTGATGCAACTTTCTGTGCAAATAATCAGACGTGATTTGTCGATAGTTTCGGTTACGTTACGGCTGAAGCTTGTCCTGTTAACAAAACAGTGACTAAGTCTTTGCAGTATGTAATTAAGAGTTGTTTCAGCAAAATATTTCAGACTAGGTCTGATGATGTTATTGCTGAATGTATGAATATGTTCAATTGTTTGCTTGTGGCTGATGCAATTTCTAGACGTAAAAAAATCTTTTTGTCTCGGTTCAGTCAAAGCAATAACTTTTTATGTTATCTGTGCTGTCTTGCTGCATTTTGAGTACTGATAGACATTATATTACATCTTTAAGTCTTAGTTAAGTTTTATATAGTTAAGCTTTATTATTTCTTTGCTGTTCATTTCTTGTCTACCGTATTATGGTGAATGAATAAAGATGTGTGTGTTAAAGCGCGTCGACGTAACTGAACTGAACTGACATGGTTTATTTTTCGACGAACTGTCCAATGGGCAAACAGGGCGAGTTAGACAGTGCTTATTGTAATACATTACTGCTTGCCCATTGGTCAGTTTGTCAAAAACTAAACCATGTCAGTTCAGCTCAGTTCAATTCAGTTAAGTTACGTCGCTCTGTACGCATTTTTATTTGCGAAACTTTCTAGCGGCGTGCACGACAGTTAAAGCGTTTGATCATAACATGAAGTGGTTACGGATAGGCCTACAGTTTTTTTCTAATGACTAGCAGGCTTAGGCTAAAATACATGTAGAGCAACGTTAAGTCTATAACTCTACTAAATGTATTCAGCCTGCTAGCTGCAAACTGTTTGTCTTGCAATTTCAGGCCTGCTAATTGGTCCGTTATTTTCATGTCTACGGGCTACGGGGTGAGGTCCTAATGTGGCTGATTGGGGCGGTGGTATGTCTGCTAGCTGCAAACCGTGGGTCCAATTGTTCGTTAACGCGGGCAAAGGACGGCCGCTTACTGCGTTGCGGTATCATTTAGCTCATGCCGATCAGCTGCCACTTCCGAGATTGTAAAGCACTTATGAGCAACGGTAAGAAGTGCTATAGCAAGTGTTGGCCTTTACCTTTACCTTTTATGTCCGTCAGTTTCAGCGCCCCCGCGGCGTATCGTGCAAAAAATTCCGAAATCTGACGCCTCACTAAGCCGAAATCGCTATACAGTACAAAAAAAAGCGCGCGACTTGGTGATTAGTTGCATCAAGTCAAACTGACTTACGCACTTTTGCACAATACGCTTGCCCTACCGCAGAGAAAGACAGGAGCTACCCTGCGGCAACGTGGGTGTGCTGCATAAGATTGATTACTACGAATACTACCTGCGATGATATATCTCGCCCGCCTTCAACACCAGCGATTCTATCGACGTCTCTCTTTAGCGACAAGTACTTCTAGTAGCTTATGTTGCTAGTTCGCCGTCGTACTTTAAAACATGCCGTCGTCGTTTCGGCGTAATAGCTTAGCACATTGTTTGGAGGCCAACGGCTGACACTATAAAATCTCTGTGCCTCGAGCACCACCTTATCAAATTGAAAAAAACAGACAATTTTTATTAAAAAATACATTTTTTTCATAGCAAAATAAAGAAAAAACAGTCTGCATAGTCTATATTTTAGGCTACAGTACTTTACTTAGTACAAAAAGCCTAACTGTCGCTAGGGAAGAAGCGCTACAGTCTATACTGTTCTTGTTGTAGTACTGACCTTCAAGGTCGATAATTGTCATGTCATTTAATAGCCAAAATGCGACTTTCTATTAGTGATCAATAGCATACTAGACGCTATCTCACACCGTTTAGCCACAATACATCCGTTACAGACGCCAGACAGACGACGACGGACGAACGACACATCGTGCCATAGACGCTCTACAGTTTAGCTAGTGCGTCAAAAGTTAGGGCGGAATTTGCTTCACAGTGGCGTCGTTGGTTAAGAAAGTTAGTGGGACAGGAAGTTAGCCATTTTTAACAGGGTCAGTGCTAGAGGTAAATCGACGATCTCGCACCAGTAAACAGAAAATAACTAGCAGTAGATCGCCATTTATCTAAATACATTTTATCTCACTGTTAATGTGAAAATGCAGCCACATTTCTTTACTGCATTGCTATAAAACTGTGATTGGAACTGAAATGTTATCAATTACCAAGCAATAAATAAAATGTATTTAAAGCAATATAGTTCTAAGTGCGTGTTAAAAACAGCTTTGGCTTAAGACGGACTCTGATCTAATACCAAATAAGCCTGATTTAAATACATGACAGTGTCGTGGCATGGTTTATAGACCTTCTATGTCTACCAGGTAGGTTTAAGTTCAACTTACTTACTTAGCACTTAGATTCTCCGGTCCCTGACAGGACAATAGGCAGCAAGAGTTCGCCATCTGCTTCTGTTTGTAGCCACAGCTCGGACGCTGTTCCAATCGACTCCTCGGTCCACCAGGTCTTCTTTAAATGTAGACCGCCAATTCTTCGTTGGACGACCTCGTCGTCTGCCACTACCACGAGAGGTCCATGACATGGCGTGATTGGCTGGTCGTGCAGGTGGCATCCTGATGATATGGCCTGCCATCCGAAGTCGTCTCTCTGCTACAATGTCCTGTAATCTTCGCTGCCCAGTCCGGCTTAGCACCTCCGTGTTAGTCACGTGGTCCTTCCATGTAATGTCCAGAATCTTTCGTAATTTGCGCTGGTGAAAGACGTCCATCTGCTGACATATTCTAGCTGTACTAAATTGAACAATCTTCCCAATAATGTATCTACCGGATCTACAAATTTTCCAATGCTAACAGCAAGATCGCCGATCTACCGTTAGAATTATTGTTTTAACAGACAGCTGAAATTTTTCGACATGCGAAATATGGTTGTTGTAGATTATATTGTGTCCCAAATTTCTTTGAAATGGGGCATTTAGCTTCAAATTTTGTATTTTAGGAAGAAAATTTTTGGACCAATTTTTTTCACATGCCAGCCCCTGGGCTGGAGGACCCCAGATATGGGACATCACGGTTGTCTGTCCACTTGCCATGTCATCTTGATGTAGCAGCCAACAGCGCGGGGTCGCCGGCAAAGTCAGCAGCTAAGCGCAAAACCGCCAAATGTGCTAACCTGGGAAACAAGTCTTTTCCAGCGCATCGCGGTTGAATCACTGGGCCCAATGCAATTTTGGGCACGACAGTTTTTTTGCTGAACTTGGTCAGAAGGTTTTTAGGTCGTTAAGTGGATGTCTGAAAACGCTTTTTTCCGCGTATTTTTGCAGTTTTGTGGCATCGTTGCAAAATTTTTTTGCAGCACGCCGTTTTGTTTTGGCCTACTTGACTGTCCGGATTGTTGATCAGTCTATTCGCTTATTATTGCTAATTTTTGAGATATCTCAAAAATAAATAGTGAAAAAAATTAATATAATTATTAATTAACCTCAAAACTCATTAAAATTTGTTGCACTGAATAATGTGCATAAATCGCTGTACGGTTTGGGCGAAAGCAGAAAATGCATGGAGGCAGCTTTGCAAAACGCGCATGCGGTACAATAAATGATTCGTGTTGGTGGTCGCGAGCAGTTAGAACTGAAATGTGTTCATTTAAAACTACCGCTGCATGCAGACAGAGAAAGATATGAACTGACACCACACAGAATGATCTACTGTATATATGGCACGCCGCACACGTTGAAAAATAATTGACTTCGCTATACAGTAGTCCGCCGCGCCGGCCGCCATACAATGATGACTTGAATGATGAAAAGGCTCATAATTGCATTGATGCAGCAGTATTGCAGTTTATATAAAACCATTGCCCCTGCGGGCTTCGTGCCTTGGCGCCGCTTCGATTTACTACAAGAAATTTGAGCTAATGCTCACGAGACGCGAGAAAGCCTATAGCAGTTCCTGTTCGCAAATTCAAACTGTCAGTCTATCTCCAGCCATTTCGACGCGACTTTTTCGGGGGTACCGCTCTTTGATGCCCTCGTGCGCAGGTTTCCTGAACCTAGAAAGTCGAGACTTGAACCGTCGGAATCTACGTTTAATGCTAAAAATTTCATAAGCAGTTTGTCTATGTCTATCTTAATTGGTTTCGGCGCAATTCGCTCTTGAAATGTGTCTCGCAGCCCAAAATTGCCAAAAAATCCGTAAAAAAACCTATTTTAGCGTTCAAGGTCATCCAAGGTCATTGAATTCAATGGCAATCGAGAGCCAGTGTACGACTTTCTATTAGCGATTAATAGTAACCTAGGCCCTGTGGCGGTATTCGTACGTTCATGGGCGCTCCCCTTCCCCCAAAAAACCAACATGAAGAGGTCGAGGCATCACAGGCGTCAAATGAAGCGAGAAGTGGGAAAGAGGTATTTCGCTCCCACAGTCGATTAGGGGTCTGAAAGAACGCTGCAAGCTCCCTCAACGGAGTGGCCCGGTCGGAAATAAATTTGGTGTATTTAGTCCCACAAAAAAATTTGGTAGAATGATGACTGGCCCCTCCTCGTGAAGTCTTGAAAATTGTCGCCATTGAAAAAAGCAATACACTTTGAGCGTATATAGGCCTAGGCCTACTCCCCAATGGACGTAGGCGCTCATGAATCGAACTATAGTGGAGTTGGTGATTGACTGTGCTGTGTCTGTTGAGTTGTTGACGACATAGCGACTACAGTACTGTTAGGCCGAGACTGTGATGGGCACAATGGCTGGCGACGCGTGTCGCCTGATCGCAGTGGGGGTTCTGGGTCACCTGCTGCAGCGGAGAGGGTTTTTGTGAGTGGCGTGAGAGGGGGAGAGGGTTGTCCCCCGAGGCAGCAAACAGTCGGCGGCGGGCTGTGCACCCCGCGGCAAGGTCGTGACAGCGATTAAGCGATGTTTGCTCGCGCCCGAACAACTTTTTACTCTGATTACCAGTTTTACCACACGCGTCCGGCATTGCACGCGGCTTGCAGGTCAGCGCCTATCTACATGCGTGATGAACTTTCTGATCAATACATGACAGTGGCGGATCCAGAAACTGGCAATAGGGGGGCGAAAGGGTAAAGGGTGGAGTCTGGGGAGGTGGCATAGCCCCCTCTTCAGAAAATTTCTTGAAAATTTGATGCAAAAATAACGCATTTTGATGCAAAACTTTCATATGTTTTAGATGCATCCGGTCGATAGGAGGGGCGCTCCCCCGCCTCCCCTGAATCCGCCACTGATACATGATAATATGAGGCATACTTTGCGCTAGAAAACTCGCCGGCAAGCTGCCAGTTAAACCTATATGGCACACAAACTAAAATAACTATGGGACTATATTTAAACAGAACTGAAATTTGAGTTAGAGAAATGTAAGAAGTGCTGTTAGGGCCTATGTAAAAGGTGAAAGTTATTTAAGCCTAAAAGATAGCGATTCGTCGAACGCAAGCGATTGGAATTTCCAAAACGTCAATGCATGGAGTCGAAGCTGCTGTGTTGTTAACTTTATATTTTCTATTTTAAGTTTTCAGTGATGCACTCTAAATGTTGAGAAGTTGAAGTTATCGTGTGCCTTTTCTAAAGTACATAATACGCCATTCGCTTGGCAAGATTTAGGCAACACTTACGATATTTAAAATTTCAGACAAAACTGATCAGTTTTTGCTGAGTTACATTGATATTTGTTTTTATAACCACTTTTTATTGGGACACGCACAGTGTAGAAGGCTTACATGCAGGGAGCCTATGCTAAGCCATAGGCCTAATACTGTAGGCCCACTGCACGTTAGTATAGGTTATGCTAATTGTGTCAGACCGTTATTGTGTTTTCTCTTATAAGGCACGTGCAGCTACGTGCGTGACTAAAGTGATCTGTAATTAGAAAGTTCATGAGAAACGTCGCCGCTGCTGTCGACAGGTTAGAGCTCGAGCTATTAGACCCTACGATGATTGCTGCATGCTGGCGTGACTACTGACCGGGCGGGCGGACTTTGCAGCATGACGTTGCTTTAATTACTGAGAGCATTTCTTTGATCCTTCAGAGCGGTCCGCGACTCCGCGTCTCGACGGAAAGTATGTAGTCACTGACGCGCGACAAATGGGCGGAGCTTCTGCCAAACTCGCTCGCTGATTCGTCGAATGGCGCCCTGCCCAGATGCAGCGACTGTGCCCGACCGGTTTTTCGCAGAATCGATTAATGTCTTCGGCACTGAATGGCATTGGCACGGCAGCACGAGCACGTACTTGTATAATATCGGCCCGCTACACGTCAAGTTTAGTTTCGTGCTGGCAGAAACACACTTAGGCTACCGACGGGTGATCAAGGTAAGCGTTCACCGCCTGGGATAAAATATTTGCGCCCAACTAGTTATAAAAAACGTAATTATATCCGCTGAGTGAACGAAGGAGATATTGCGTTTACTCCGATTTGTCTGTCGTTCTGTCTGTTATAATAATTACAACGTCACCAGCAGGTTGTGCTTGCATTGTCTGTGACGTCACCAGCAGCAACGCCTGCTGCGAGAGCGCTGTGGTTGCAGCAATTAGCATTAAGAAAGGAGGAATTTTTATCTCCGCCAAAGTGAAGCGATTCGCTAATATCGCTCACTCACACCAACACATGCGGTCATATCGCACTGTGGCGATTAAAGATAAACGTTCGTAAGCTAGACAAAGCATGAACTGAAACGACGCGTGAAAAGATGTACACCAGTGATAATCTTCTTCTTCCGATACTTTCCGATACTGTATTCTTTGTCACGACTGGGGTTTGGTCGCTTTGCTGCTGTTGAACGTAAACATGGAACGTACTTAAAGAGTCCGTTAGAGATAACAATGGCCGTCTGGAATTCTTTCGCTCATTCGCTGCAGACATTGAGTTTTAGTTTGTGTATTGCATTTCTATGACTTTATGTGTATGTTATGCCTTTGGCGTAACGATTGATTGAAATGATTGTCTGCAGGACGTAAAGACCTACAAGGGCGTATATAGACGCAGCAGAATGCAACGCGTGCATGGGTCGTCAGTGACTAGCGCTACAACGACACTATTGAGTAACGACGACACGTCTTCTGCAGGACTCACATTCAACTACGCCAACTGGCACGAACCTCATCCCCATCCTCGCCATCATTATCAACATTATCATCAGCAGCTGCAGCAGCAGCAGCAGCCGCACTACTGTCACGGTGTGACAACAACTCGGCCGACGAGCGACAACAACAACAACGACAACGACAATAGCGAGAATTGTACTGGTGGGCGCTCACGACAGTCCTATAGCTCTTTAGCTCTGCAATATATAGCTGAAGCGCAGTTTAGCCCAAATTCTATTACGCCGTCATTGCGACAAATTCCGCGGTAAAGTGGCGACTTTGACTTTCATGATTTGTGTTTTTGTTGCGGAGTTTTTCGCAGACTTTCGCCGTGCATTGCCACGAACTAAATTCCATTAGGGCGACACAAACAGGATTGTCGCGGTCGCATGTCGAGATGTCGCCGAGTCCGAAACTTCACCGCTGGGAAGTTTAACTTCGTCGCGGTGAAGTTTTGGTGAATGTCGGCGTAGGGTAATGGAATTTGGGCCGCAGCGGACTGCGGACATATCGCTGTAACAGAACGCACAGTAGGACAGCGTTGACGAGTTTAAAAAGTTTTTAAAAAACTCATGCTTTGAAACTCAGGGTTAAAACTCTTCAGCACCGAAGGCGTGAAATTTTCAGCAGGTTTTTCATGCAAACAATACGGTGATGTCCTGCTTTTTTACGGAGTAACTGCATCTTTTTAAAATTTCACAGTAGGCCTACAGATGCACTCAAGCGCGACTAAAGGCTAAAACCCACTACTGCGACCCGACCAGACCCGACCCGACCAGTCGCCGACAAAGTCTGGTCGCAGACAAGTCGGCGACTAGTCTCAGACAAGTCTGCGACCAGCGTCACATGATGTTGACCTGACCTTGAAAACGTGGAAAACTACGAAAAGTTGACCTATTTGATGTTAAGATGGCGGACGGGATTGACGAAGACAGCGTAATACTTGCAGTCAGTGCTGGAAAAGGTACTTTGTTATGTGTGAAACGTAAACATTCAGCTTGGGTAAAACATTATATACGTGAACGACAGAAGTATGGAGTCTTTAATACCCTTTTACCGGAGCTTGCAGAAAAAGAAGTGCTAAAATGTATGCAGTACTTACGAATGGACATATACAGGTTTGAAGAATTGCCGTCGTATGTTCAGCCACTAATCCAACGTCGATCAACGATATTCCGGTAAACGTTTTAACGGCATTGTTACGTTTAGATCATTGCCGTAGCTAGGTTTTGGGAGGCTCTTGTGCACAGCTTGATTGGTGGGCCCCTAACTGAAACACAAAAATATGTCCTATTCGTGTTTGGTCGGGTCGTTCCTAAATTCCACTACTGCGACCCGACCAGACTTGTCTGCGACCCGACAAAAAATCCGTACATGTCGAGATTGAACCGACCAGGTCTGCGACCCAAAAAAAGCCGGAAAAGTCGGCGACCAGACCAGACAAGTCGGCGACCCGACCAGACTTTGTCGGCGACCCGGGTCGCAGTAGTGGGTTTTAGCCCTAAGCGAACAACAGCGTATAGGCTGTCGACTGTCGGCGGCCGTAGACTCGACTCTCGTTTACTCACCCATTAGCTTGACGGTATAGCTTACCAACGCCAAGATCAACTCAGCTTTGTATCCCTCCGGGGTAGGTAAATCGAGTACCGGGCTGTGTGGCTGGGGTTAAGGCGGGGCGCGTTCACCTGTGTCCGGTGGCAGGTAACACTGTGTGATCCCATATGGCAGGTAACGCTCCGTAGCTCTGATATGGGTTTCCTATGAACAGCTATATACCACCTTTAACTCATCTCACCCCAGACCGCGTTATATAACACAAAGCGTAATTGCGGTTTTATCGACAGGTTTGTTGAGAGATGGAGGCGGCGTTGATGACGTCAGCTATGACGCGGTGGGGGCGGAACCTCGCTGTCGGAGGTCACGTGGTGCCGGCACGGTTGCCATGACACCGGCGACGCTACGCAAACTGCGTCAGGCGCGCCGTCTCAAGGCCAACGACCGCGAGCGCAGTCGAATGCACGCCTTGAACTCTGCACTCGACAGACTTCGACGCGTTTTACCGTCCATCACCGAGTCCGACTCAACGTCATCCGGGGCCCCTCGTGACGTCAGCACGGCCGCGACAGCGCGTTTGACTAAGATAGAAACGCTGCGCTCGGCCTACAGCTACATCCAGCTACTCACCGACACGCTAAGGTCCTTGGACGATGCGGAGGCAAGTCAGACTACTGGCGAAGTACCACCGCTGAACAACGATCAAGAACTGCAGGAACTGTTCTGCACGGACAACGTCCACCAGTACTCACTGTACCAACCGTCGCCGTCTGTCAGACTACCGGACTACTGTGATAGGCAGGCTACAACACTGCCGCCGCAGCCTCAACAGTCGTACGACCGCATTTTTCATCATCATCGTCAGCAGCAGCAGCAGCAGCCGTGTCCAGTGAACCAGACGCAGATCATGACAACAGCGCATCTTTACCATCAGGACAGTTTCAACAGCCTTACAGCCGCCGATATCTTCAGCGTCGACGTTGACGACTTTATCAACCTGCCCTATTAGTTAACTACCTCAGTTTATATACCGCAGAAGGAGAAGGTCTTCGACTCATTTTTTGCCGACCGCTAAGTCGAGTCTTCGGCACGATGTGTCGTCTGTAAGGCATGTATTGTGGCCAATGGAGACGGCGATGGTACCGTTGGACAAAACGATGACGAGTTCTTATTTCTTAGGCCTATAGGTTGTCAGTCATCATCAGCTTGCCGGGCCCGATGTACGAGCGTAGGCGGCTTCATGAACTAAGCACCGATAACTCTCTTGTTTTCAGCCTGTCTTACCATTTCGACCAGGCTCATGTCGCCCCATGCACTGAACAATATCGTCGATCCATTGCTTCTTCTGACCGCCTTGCCGGCGTTTTCCGGCCACGATGCCCAGCATAATATCTTTCTCTTTCATAGGTTGTCAATAGTAGGCCATAAACATGTACTGCATCCGCAGCAGTTTGGTCGCAATTTTGAATGCAAAGTTGCTGCCTGCAGCTATCACCCATGTGCGCCGAATTTCCGTACCGTGGTCCTAGCGTCAGTTGTAGTGTTTGATATAGCAGCGTCACCATAGCGTGTATGAAACTGCACTCACTCTGCGAAATCACTTCCTTTCCGCGACCGGAAGTAGGACGCTGGACTTGGAATATATACGGCACGGTCGGCACACCCTAGAGACAGCTGGGCTTCTTGTTTTAACTGAAGCCAAATACGAAAATTCAGATAAGCAGCTTTCTATAGCACTCATACGCAGTCCTTTATCTGCTGATACATGTGTCGCCTTGCCCCAACGTTTGCATCGATTGATTCGATTGTGTTAGCGTATACGCCAGTTATGCATCATCAATAATGCATAATATGTAAATATTACGTCATTTATTTCGTATTCCAACGTGTCCAGAATTTAACAACAACTATCTGTACAATTATATTGTCATCACTAATATACTTGACACACTGAACATGCATTGCAGTTTAGGCCTACTGGTAGGCCTATACGTAAACGCAAAGTCTGTCCTATTTTACGTCGAGTAAAGATGTAAAGTGAACAATAGCTAGAACATAGTATACGCCATTCATTCAACTAAAAGCAACTAGCTTATTGTCAAACACTGCCAGTTAATTTGAAAACAACACACCTAAGGTGTTTTCCGCTAAAGGAAAAAATCAAAAATTGAAAAGTATCAAGTAAAACGTCCATTTCATACACAGTGTATGGGAGCCAATTATCATATTTCAGCAATGTAGAAATGTACCCGGCATTTTTACCTCGGTTAAGGAGGTTATGTTTTTGCCGGTTTTTGTTTGTTTGTTTGTCTGTGTGTTAGCAATATAACTCAAAAAGTTATGGACGGATCTTTCTGAAATTTTGAGCGAATGTCAGGCATGGCATAAACTACCAGTGATTCAATTTTGGGGGTGATCCAGCAGGAATCATGGATTCTGGATCACTTTGAAATTTTCATTACCATTGCGTTAAAGGGGGCATAAAGGAACTGCTGGCAAAACGAATATGGTGACGCCACCTGGCGAATAGCATTGCCTTGGCGGAGGTACCTGCGAGCTATGACTGCTTTCTAGTCAATTCTAAGATTGGTTCTCAAGTTTTCAGGTGTAAAATGTCAGCGATAAGTTTCAGACACAGCACGTTCTCCCCTGACTACACCACTTTGTACTTTTTATCCGGATGCAGCATACTCCAGTCGTCCAATTCATTTCAGAGTATGGCTGAAGACCTGACAGATAATATGACAGAATGGTAAAAAATAGCAACGTGCACTACCCGACACAGAATTAACATTTAATTTACAACTACAATCGCTGGTTTTCAAGTTTCCCACTCATTCTCCAGTTTTCCAGAGTCACTGACCAGTGGTGTAGCAGTAAACTTTTGTTTAAGGGGTCACAGCCCTTCCCTTCCCCTTAAAACTAGACCCCTTCAATCCAGCTATATGGGGTCTGGGCTTGTAAGTTCCAACAGCAAAGTCTGGGGTGGAGCAAACGTATTTTGGAGCATTTTTGCACCTCGGAACCTGAATCCGGTGACACCAAGTTTTCGATTAGTTTTTATTTGGCGGAAGCTACTGTGTGGCTCGGTAGTCTAACGGTAACGTGCCGGACTTGTAATCCTGAGGTCACTCAGGGGCGCAGGTTCGACTCCGCACCGGGACACTGCCGGGTAACGACCTAGTTCACACATTTGTCATGTGCCTCTGTCACGAAGCAGTATAATTTGGTACTGGCTTTACCGCTGGGAAGGTAACGGCAGTATATGGGACAGGTCTGGCCTACCCATGTGGCTAAGTTTCGGCTCACTGCTGGCTCAGAGCCAATTGAAACGGAGATGAGCACTGCCCTTACAGACACAAAGCTGTGAGAGAGCCCTGTTGACTATGGGAGTTTTACCTTTTACCTTTACCTACTGTATCATCATTCCCCCTTGTTCTGATATTATTTGGCGGAAAGGCAATCCCTCTCGGAAATACATGGGGGACCATGTTCCCCCACATTCTCCCCGGACGTTAAATGGGATTCCGAAAAAAAAATCAAAATAGCCACGGCAGTTCCTACAGACCAGATGCTCCGCCAACAATGAATAACATATCTGACTCATTGACAGCAAAGGCATTCAAAAAAGTTTTGCGACACGACTATAGAAAGTAATAAATGTACAAAGATCAGTTTATAAACTTGCTAATGGCAACATTTAAGGACTTGCACATCGAAAACAGCAAAAATTACAAAAGGTGATATTGCCCGCATCACACTGACTGTATGTCAATGTGCTGCTGAATAGTATCACATTTTGTAATTTTTGCTGTTTTCGATGTGCAAGTCCTTGAACGTTGCCGTTAACAAGTGTATAAATTGATGTTTTGTACATTTATATTTGCTGTTTTATTACTAAAAACTGTTTTTCTGCTGGTGATCAGTTACAAAGATATTGCACTTCAGATATTTCTTACAGTAGCCAAGTCGCTTATAACTGATACTTACTACCTAATGGCGTGACTGAACAAAGCAAACGACACTCGTCAGGCATGAAGTCACCGCTGGCCAGCATTGCTGACAATACTGAACAAAATTCCTTTTATATCCATGAAATAGCAATATAAATAAACAAACTAATATTGCATGCATCACCCACTTAATATAGGCCCAGAAAAGACTTCAATAATGCTAATTTAACTAATCGTATTATCGCAGGTATTGGACCGTTGCATAAAATGGCAAACCACAAACGTCTGTCTCGTAGTTAACCGAGTTCTAGCCAATTTTTAGCAAAAATTCTACAAATTTCGTTGCCACGGCAACGAAAGTCAACCATGGTAGACTTACTAAAATTATTTATTTGCTCCACCCTCAAAACCCCTTGTTAGATGCAACAATCTCGGAGATATCTCGTACATATGTAGAGTTATAGCCCATATTATCCCAAATTTCGTTGCCATGGCAACGGGGGTCGGTCGGGAAAAATGCGATTTGCAGCATTCAATGGCCCATCTCCGAAAACCCCCTATAGACGCAAAAATCTCGCAGATATCTCTTACAGAGATCAAGTTATAGTCAATTTTGTCCCAAATTTCATTGCCATGGCAACCGGGGTCGGTCAGGGGAAAATGCAACTGGCAGCATTCGATGGCCCATCCCCGAAAACTCCCCTATAGACGCAAAAATCTCGCAGATATCTCTTACATAAGCCCATTTTGTCCCAAATTTTGCTGCCATGGCAACCAGGGAGGGTCCAGGGTAAAATTAAATGACACCATTAGATTGGCCATTCCCGAAAACCATGCCACAGAACCAAAAATTATGACTATCTTATACGCAGCCAAAGTTATGACTGTTTTAAGAATTGCTTAAGTTTTCCCATAGGCTCCATTGTAATTTTTTTTGGAATTTTTTGAATAAATACGTTGAATATTCCCCACCGAGGTCAGCCACCTTGAAGTGGTGGTGGGGCTTTGCTCCGATGACCCGAAAGATTTCTACAATCTGGAGGATAGGAGCGTACTAAAAGCTGACCAAATACGTGAGAACATTTACTACACGTTACCAGTGCTTTTGTGCTGGTTTCGGCTTTATAGCCGACTACGGCTTTATAGCCGTTTACTTACGGC
>Ga0209367_1005073_pt1 | contig 18256 bp, 7 predicted proteins | sample WorMetLIZISLAND2_FD_187412 | JGI IMG/M metagenome (GOLD analysis project Ga0209367, IMG submission 187412) | Marine gutless worms symbiont microbial communities from Max Planck institute for Marine Microbiology, Germany - Olavius geniculatus... ... | reverse complement strand
GGTAAAATAACCACTTTTTAGGGGGGTAGCTGTCTTTGACGCCCACCTGCGCTGGCCTCCTAGAACCTAGGGGGTCGGGACTTAAACTGCTAAAATCTACGTTGAATGCTGAAAATTTCGTAGGCAGATTGTCTTGGTCTATCGCCAGCCATTTCGTCGCAATTCAGTGTTGAAATGTGCGCTGCATCCAAAAATTGCGAAAAATTCACTAAAAACCTCTTTTTGAGGGGTTTAAAGGTCGTTCAAGGTCATCGATGTTAATAAATCGAAACAGCCTGTCACCAGTGTTTATTATGATAAGCAGCATGTATGTACCTATCTGCAACCGTTTTCAAATTATTCGAGCCAATAAAGGCAAAATGACGTCTTTTTAGGGGGGGGGGTACCCCTCTTCGACGCCTTCGTTCGAGGGGAACCCCTGCACCCAGTGGCACGAAATTTTTTCACGATAAACTAGAGACCTTGGGGCAGCCACAGTGAAGATTTCGTGATCCTAGCTTGCACCGTTTTGATACAGCTCACGAGTGTGACAGACAGACAGACGGACGGACGCCCAGACGATGGGAAAGACGCGCGAAGCATTCTGCTTTGCCGGGTAAAAACGCAGGATATATATAGGCTAAGCCTATTAAATAAAACGCACGTACTGTATACGCGGCATTTGATAAGTATCGGTAGCTTAGTAAATAAGCGCATTTTAAGGCCTACAGAAATCGTACTTGTTAGTTACTGAATATGTTTAGGCCTACGTCTTTGTTCATATTGCTTTATCTGTGTTAGCAACGCATACCTTTTTGGCCGACCTGGTACATGTACATGTACGCTGTGTTCTTCTGTCTGTCTGTTTGTCTGCAACGCACTTATTGTAGCTAAACCATACGTCGTAGTGGGTAGGCGATGTACCATTGAATGGAGCGATGACGAGTTACTATAGGCTGTCAATAGTAGCCATGCATCTGCAGGTTTGGCCGCAATTTTCCGCGATCGAAAGTCGAAAGCTGGCCTTGAGATATAGACTGTACGGCCAGCTCACCCTAGCGATAGCTGGGTTTCTTACAAATGTGCATGATATTCCTTGTCAGCATGCCACTTAGCATGAAAATGCGAGAATTAAACGATTAAACTAGCCTATATAGGCCTAATTTGCAACAACGAACTTTGACAAATTAACAATAATTGGAATTCTTTATAGTTTTCAGAATATTTTTAGTTCTTTCAACGATTAACAAAAGCGCCCAAATCCGCACTACACAGATCGCAGTCATAAAATCAGTCGTAAAAGAAAAATACGTTATTGTAATTTTCCGAACAACCAGGCCACTTTTAATAAGCACTGAAGCCATAGATAATCGATTCAATCATATTCGTACATCTGACGGTTAGACCATGCAGCATGATCAACGCGTCAGGCAAGCTTCACTGCTCTGTTGATGGTTCAGCTCCGCAGCCAGCCTCAGCAGCAGTGACTCCGGAGTGACCAAAGACCACTACAATAGTCTCCAGTCTCCAGCTGCCAACAAGCGAGCATCGTCGATACGCTGCTTTAGGTAGGATTTCAGCCACTTTTTTGCATCACTCACATACAATTACCGTAATTTCATATAGGCCTACTTCTTGTTTGTCATTTACGAACTTAATTTTTGTTCTTCAGTTCTCGCAGATTTATACTAGTTCTTACTGCATTGTGTCATTGTTTTTTTCCGTCCGTGACTGTCGTCCGGCCTGCTACATGTTGGACGAACACAAGTTTTCGTACAAAATTTTAAATTCAAATTACTTGAAATAACACTTAGGCTATTATGCGGCCGCATTGCGCGTTTCGCCCGCCCCTCTAACCATCCGTCCCGTACGGACTCCTAACGGGAAAACAAATGCGGTATGATCGTGGACCAGGATGAAACAGTAACACGGCGAGCGGTTAGCCATGGAGTCGGTGGTGGAACGTCAGTATCGTGAGTACACGCGCTACCTCAAGCCTCTGCGTCCGGTTTCATTCAGCGACCTCGAGATGATGCAGTCGCTGATGCAGTCCGGCGTCGACCCGGAAGACGTCGCCAGCGTCGCTCAGTTGCTCGGTCATAGGCGCGGCGTCATCCGCATTACGTTCAAGACGTCGAGCGGAGTCGAGCGCCTTGAGCTGGCCGTCCAGCGTCCACCACTGGCCGCCCATTGACCAACGACTGGCCGACGACTGACGAACGACTGACCAAGGACTCAACAATGACAGGTCAACGACTGACCAACTACTGACAGACGACTGACTGATGACTGGCCGACGACTGACAGCCAGTCCTTTGAGCTGGCCGTCCAGCGTCCACCACTGACCGACGACTGGTCAACAACTGGCCGACCGACTGACCTATGACTGGCCGATGACTGACCAACGATTAACCAACGACTGGCTGACGACTGACGGACTGGCAGTCCATCACCTGGAGCTGGCCGTGCAGCGTCGACGACTGGCAATCGGCGACGTGCCTCTCGGTCTGGTCGACTATGGCGGTCAGTTCATTGTCGTCATTCTGGACAACGTGCCGCAGTACATTCCTGACGAACAGGTGCGTATACAGCCATTCAGTCTACTCTATAATAAAATTATGTTTGTAGACATAATACTAATGACAAGAAAGCTGGGAGTATCGTAAGAAAGTCGCACAATTACTTTGGTGCGATATAGCCTGCAGCGCATAGCTTATACATACATCTCTATCATTGGTGTTGTGAGTCTTTCTTCGTTCACATTTTTTCTGATAGGCTTTCAAAGATGCATGTTTTGTGCCACGATACGCCGGTACCAATCGAAAACACGCATATGCAACTTCCTATCAGTGAACGATTGCAACGTTGGTCTTATATAGGAGTGAGTATTGCACCATTTCGGACATATTGCAGTTTTTCTGCCAAAAATAGTAACCCCACCTATATTCTGGTATTATTTAAACATGTTTAGTATACACTATACAACGGTGCCAAATGCCAGTTTGGCAGTTTGACGTGATTTCATGAGTGACATAATATTATTACGCTACTTAGTCTACGTCTGAACTTTGTCGCACTGCCAGCACTGGGACAAATCTTTCACGCAACACTAAAATACCGAACTCGTAAACGAATAGTTAGTTGCCAAAGAGATCGAAACATGTAGTATACTACAACAAGAAATTTAAACTAATGCTCACGAGACGCGCGAAAGCCCATAGCAGTTCCGGTTCAGTAGTTTAGCTGAAAATTGGGGTGTTCACGCTAAGTTAATATACAAATACCAAATTCTCTATCTGGATCGCATAACGATTGTTCCGTAGCGCCACCTTGTGAATGATATAGACTTGTATCGCAGCCCGAAATAGCCAAAAAAATTCCATAAAACCCCTTATTTTGGCGTTCAAGGTCATTCAAGGTCATTGAATTCGGCGTTACTCGAGAGACAGTGTATGACTTCCTATTAGTGAATTATAGTAACCTATGGCCTTATCTCGCGCCCCGTTACTGAGATACAGCGATTCATTGGCCAAAAGTCGCAAATTTTGCCCACCTCTCTCTCATTTAGTGCCCTCGTTCGGGGTGACCCCCTTCAAATTTACGGTTCCTGAAACTAGAGTCTTCCAGGCAGCCGACAGTGAAGATTTGGTAATCCTAGCTTAGACCGTTTTTGACTGATCCACCCGTATGACAGACAGACGGACAGACAGAATTGCGATGGTAAGACGCGCTGAAAGCAGTAGCTGCTTTCGCGCGTAAATATTAGAAACAGCGCTGCTGCAACTTAGTAAAATTATTTGACCAAAAGTAAAAAAAATAGTTGACTGAAGTGTGAAAAACAAAAGTGCGATGTCTCAAAAACTCCTACAGTTCTCGTCACTGTCGTTAACGTGTTCATTATTTTCTGTTTTTTATTTGTCTGCTGTAACTAAACAATTAATCCGGACACTGCGCGGAAGCAAATTTCGATCGCACGCGTGTTGAAAAATGCTGTTGTACTGCAGCGGGCGAGTGTCTATGTCGTGGCTGTAGGTGGAACAAGAGATGTCGAAATATGGGGCGGTGGCAGGTTGCAGCAAGGATTACATCGAGGTGCGTGGATGTCGCATCGAAAACGAACGACGCAATGTTCTCTTCACTGCAATCGTCAACAAACAGGCGGTCATCAACAGCGAACTCGACATGTTCGGTGATGTGAATTACAGCATTTGCTCAGTACTCGATTAATAATTAATCAACGGTTGTTATGCTTCCTGCCTACAGTTTTTTGCCAGACTGTTCTGCGCATGCGTTTCTTCTATTTTATACATTGCTGCTTTTCATTATGCGCAAATAAAATGATGGTGATGATGATGCAGGGACGACAGTGTATGCCAACGCGCCGTACCTGGACCCAGACACTGCGACGACCACGGCGACTGCAGCAGCCACCAGCACTAGGGGAACCAATTCGGCTGAGAGTGCCGCAAGACTGAGCGACCAATCTGTCCCCACGTCACACCCGACTGCCGTCGTCTCCAAGCGCGTCAGCGGCGGCGGCACCCGTCAGAACACGTCCGGCAAGAGATTGTCGATGTACCACCAGACCTCGGCGCCGCCTTCAGGTCTTGAGTCACCGGAGGCACACGCCTCTGCAGCCGCTGTTGGTGACGTCATCAAAGACCCTGGTGGCGGCGGGCCTGCCAGCGAGCAGCCGGCAGCTGGCATGGAGAAGGCAGCAGTGGGACGTGGTGGCGGTGCCGCGACGACCACTACCTCGGTAGTACCGGTCCATCGACGCCCGTCCAGTGGAGTGGTCGACATGTCCAGGCAGATGGCAAAAAGGACGGAAGCTTTTGAACAGCTCAGCGCGTTACTGCAGTGAACTAGCAGTGTGTTTGCATCTAAACACACTGGCATTTCACTTACCGTACCGTACTTTCTTCCGTACACACTTACTTGCTGTCCGTGTACTCGTATATGGGATTGCTGTTCTCCGTATGAGAATCTGTGGCATGTGAATGCGTGGGATGTTTTTCCAAAAGTTACGATAATTAGCCAACGGCATTTTGCACATAAACTTGTTGTACATATTTTATTTCGTAATTGTCTGCACGAGCTTTGTCAACAGTGTATGCGTGAAAGGAATTTTGATGAAGTCAAGAGTTGCAAACAGTTGACAGCTTACTTCTTATGCACGTGTCCTGATAAGCCGCATTATCGGTATTGTCGGCCCGTAGGTCCCTCTGTCTACAGTCTGCGAGTATTTGCTCGGAAAAAAAGTCAAAGGTCAAGATTACTGAACGTCAAAATTCAGACTTATGCATTATCTGGCAAAATCGCGACTTCTGTAGTGACCCAATTTACTGTCAACGCTTGAAACGCTGGTTAACTGAACGGACGCCCGCATGTCATGTTGCTAATGGTGCCGACATTTTTTCACTTTATAGAGTAATTTGCCACCGATCTGTTCAAACCCTTCAGCTTTTGCCACGTTTTGTAATTTGTATCAAAGTTTGATACAATTTTATGACACATCTTTTTGTACAAAAAATTTTCACACCAAAACAGCTGACAAATCAGATGCTTAGGTTTGGGTACTACAAAAAATTCTAGTTTAATGTGTTGCTTTTTATTTTTTCTTATTATTTGTGCATGTACTCCGTGCATGATTCTTCTAGTAAACAAACACGATAGTCAAATCACCCAGCCAAATAATGGTGGCTAGTAGGCTAATGGTTTGTGGCTTTTGCGCTCACTGTTACTTACTTAGCAAGTTAAGTTCACACCAATCTGCTATAATGACATCACCTGTAAATATTTATAACACGCTTTATATATAGGGTATATAAGGCTATACATTATGAAAATTAAAACATCAGTGTATTCTGCTTCCTTTTCGGATGAAGTCGCGTTTCAATTTTTCTGGTCGTGTTTTCTTATTTTTATCACTTTAGTCTATTCATACGATACTATATGATTCATTATCGTGTGCAAAGAAACGCAAACACTAAAAGTCACGTATTTTGTTGTTTTTGAATATTTTCCTTTTAAGATAAATATCGGCATGTTTGAATTAGCCTAAAAAAAGGCTAAAGCGGGACTCACTGTGTGGGTGATACATGTAGATCCGGTGCGGTGCATGAGCCTAATTTGGAAAAGTTCGTCAAAGTCGAAGTTAGGAAAGTCTTAGTTAGGAAATTTTCTAGCAAAGTTGTCAAAATTAGCTCAGGGCTGCTGGCAGTTATGTTGATTAAAAAGATGCTGATAAGCCTATCGATGTCTGCAGTCACCACCAGCTAACGCGTGACACAAAAAGCAGCGTCAAAAACGTTTGCGTTCGCAAGAAGAAGTACAGAATACGTGTGTCATTCACTGCACCATCATGACTGCGTGTAATTAACTTGAGCGTCAACTGATCCAGCGTGCGTGTACGTGGAAGTTTTCTCAGAGCGACTTTTATGTAGTCGAGTATCTGAGCCAGTGACGTCATTGAGTGATGTAGCTTTAACTGACACTGAGTCAGCAGATACAGCGACAGAGTCACCTGGTAGACGCAGCAGCCGTTTTAGGATTGACAATCAGTGTTAGTGCGGTCAATGAGGCAATATCGTCATCCATCAACTGAATGAACTCCGGTAATATCGGAATATCGGGAATGCGAACAGCATGCAATAGCGTGTGTACGTTTTCTGTAGACAATTGCAAACATCGCTGATAATCACCACGTTTGTATGCGTACAGTGTCTCAAAAGCTGTTGTGACAATCGTGACTGCAGAACCAAAGTATCGCGCCATGAGCTGACGATAATATTATGTTGTTAGAATGCTGTTCAACTGCAGACTTCTGCAGTAACTCAATTAATTCTGGTGTGTTTAGTTCAAGTTTACATTGAGACAAGACAATGCAACACTGTTTGCAATTAGTCTTACTTTCCAGTATTGTTGATAAAATATCCATCAACCCGTCGGTCTCCAAAACCGTATCTTGATACTTCACGTGTAACGTGTAGCATTGCAACTGCTAAAAAATTAACACAGAAACGTTTGTCGATCTTTGTCAACTCACTCATCTAACAAACACAAGTGCAAAGTGAGACGGCGCAATAGGCCTATATGAGTTTATTTCGCAAAAATGCAGACAGTTATTAAAAATAGCAAAAACACACATCATACGGTCAGTAGTACATACAGTTAGGCCTATACACAAGCTGCAATAAATTTCACGTCGACGCGATGTCTTATACAAGAAATGTTACTATGTGGAGTAACATCAGCAAATTGACACAGTTTGACATATTCATTGGACTGCATAAACAATCTCAGCACAGTGACTATAACGCTATTGTCCGAACACAGCATATTATGCACAAAGCACAGTTTTTTTCTGATAATACAAATGTTTAAAATTTATCCTCTTCATGCAACAAATCAATTCTCTAACTGGTTCCCGTGATCTAATGTCAAATATTTTACGATAAACTGAGTTCCAGTATGCATTCAAATGGTTTACACTACTACTTGAGAGATCAAAACACTCAAGACCATATGATAAAACTGGATAACAGTAACTTTCTATTAGGTGAAGCTTTATCAATTCTGACACCCCTGAGCTATAAACCAAAATATAGTGGCAATATCACTGCTGCTGGAATAAGGAGACATATGCCTGATTAAACGGGTCTATTGTGTGGATATATGGAGCCATATGTCAGACATATGACGGGCCAAAGTGCGGGCGCAGAACGCTTGGTTGTCATCTACTCCTACTAATAAAAAGTCGCATATTGGCTTTGAAATGACATGAAAATTATGACGTGGTTTGCTTTTAGCGGTATCAACATCGATGACATTGAATGATTTTGAACCCTCAAAATAATAGGGAGTTTTTAGTTTTTTGGCGATTTTCGGCTGCAGAAGAGTGAATTGCGACGAAATGGATGGAGATATACCAAGACAATCTGCGAACAGAAATTGTTATAGATTCTCGCGCGTTTCATGAGCAGTAGCTCAGATTTCTTGTTTTATGCATCTATTCTGATAGGCCGCATCATGATATGAGCGTTTTTTTAAAAAAAAATACTACGCTTGTCGCTACGTTGGCCATTCACTAGGCTTACGCTATTATTCGAAACACTAAGTTGCCAGTCTATCAAAAACAACTGACATGTGTTTTCAATAAGACTCATTGTAGGCTAGCTGGTTCTGAAAAAGTTATTAGCAGCACGCAATTTTCTGGGTGGTTAATTGACTTTCTAAAGCTAAAAACCATTTTACATTTCTGAAAAGTCCAAAATAATAGTATTCAGTAGTAATAGTCCAGACACTTCTCGTTCTGTCTTTTCGTGCTTATATAATACGAAAATAGAGCTCGTACCAAAATATATTGGGTAATCATAAAAGTCATTGAGATTAAATAATCTATAAAAAAACTCTACTAAGAAACGTTAAATTTTAAGCAAATAATTTGTGCGCATAATTTTACCGCACAAATAGACTAGGCGCCTATATCTTAATGTCAAAAAGTAAAAACATGTAGCCATTCTTTTGTAGATCGTCCCAAAATGTAACTGAATTTCTTAGTCTCAAAGCCTAGAGGTATCAAAATTATTTCCGTCAACATTTATGAAAAAACAAATTTTAAAATTGAGTAAGCTAAGATTAATTGTAATAGCACGGATAACAAAAGTAACTGAAAAATAAATACATTTATACAGAGGTAACAAGTAATTTGAGCAAAGCTAACGTGACGCGCGACAGCAGGTCTTGCCATTTGGATAATCAGTGTAAAGCGTGCAATAAAATAATAGTGCGTCTTGAAAGAGTACCCAAATTTGAGCCCTCCGTACGGAAGACTCGTTAAACATCAAGGTCAAAACTTAGAGGATTAAAATGTACGTACTATGCTAAAAATTTTATACGCAGGTTGTCCGGATCTGTCTCTAGTAATTTCAGCGCAATTCATTCTTGAAATGTGCGCCGCAGCCGAGAATTAAAGAAAATAACATTAAAAACTTCTATTTTGGGGGTTTAAGGTCATTCAAGGTCATCGATGTTCAGACCATTAAAAAGCTTATTACTAGTGCAACATGTTACACGCTATACCAGCCAATAGAAGAATAATAACCACTTTTTAGGGGGAGAGTACCCATCTTTGACGCCCGAGTGCGCAGATCTTTTTTTAACTTAGTGGGTCAGGTCTTGAAGTGCTAAAATTTACGTTTAATGCTGAAAATATCATTTGCAATTAGTTATTAATCTCCAGCCATTTCGACGCAATTCAGTTTTAGAATGTGTGTCGCAGTCCAAAATCGCGAATAAAAATTCACTAAAACCCCTTATTTTGGGGGTTCACAAAAAGCCACAAAAAGCTCGTCATTAGTGCTTGTTATTATATGCAGCATGTCTGTTCCTATCTGTGACCGTTTTTATGCCAGACGAACCATTAGCGGTAAAAAAATCTTAAAAGTACCCCTCTTTCACGCTTTTATTCGAGAAAAACGCCTTCACCCAGGGCCACGAAATTTTGTCACAAAACTAGAGTCTTTGTGGCAGGTTACAGTAAAGATTTTGTGATCCTAGCTTGCACCATTTTGTTTCGGACAGACGGACGGACAAACAGACAGGCAGACACCTCGACGATGACTAAGACGCGCGAAGCATTACATGCTGTCGCGTGTAAAAACGAAATCTATTTTAAAGCACACAGAAGGCGTAAGAGCGGCCATTTTACATGTATGTGAAGTTGTGAAATGTTCTTTAGCTTTTGCAGACGGGACTTTGTTGGGAAATTATTATCAGCTCTTTGGCAGTTGTGAACTCGTTGGCTCAAAACGTAAGTTATGGCGCCGTCGATTTATCTGCTGATTTTGATGTCGTTTGAGTTTGCGAATCACGGACAGGCGTATCTTGGCATTTCTAACAGCGATCACAACCAGGTAACTTTTAATGATTCACTACACCAAACTAGAAATATTTTTATTTAGTATTTCGCATGACGATGCTATGCATGAAAAGCTGCATCTAAGTAAGCGAAGAACTCATCGCCGTTAGTAACAAAAAAGTACAGAAAATAGACCTAATTTGAAGAAAAACAATCTAAAACACTCAATGATTTAGTCTTTGTACAACACAGATTTTTGCATTCAGAGATCTTTTATTCGTTTAAAATTGGCTGAAACTGGCCGATGCTGATGTAACGGTCACGTAACGCAGGATGCGGACAGAGACTCTCCGCTGAAGCAGGAAGCAGCCGCGCGACTGACAAGAGTTGCTGATGCCGTACTGAAAGCACCAAAGATCACTCGCTCAATGGACGACGACGTACGTATAACTACACTATAGCCTATAGCAATTACACGTATTACACTCTAGTGACTCTACACCCAGGCGTGTTAGCAGGTCTACATAGTGGATAAAGAAGTAATTCCCTATTTTTTGCTATTTTTTATTTTACCGCTGTCGACTTGTCTAGCATGAAAACGGTTGCAGCACAAGAAATGGCTGAAAATTTTAAATCAAATTTTTTTTCACATATGATTTATGACATAGTCATAATGACGCAAAGTTGCCAAATTTATTGGATTTTTTCTGCAACCACATATATTTAGCAAAGATATCGACAAATGACAAAGTGGGACGTTTTTTGATGCACAGTGCATCATAAGTATTTACATATATTTTATTATTGTACTCGCTTGTAGTTTGTCAACTGAATTATTAAAGCTTTCGACTGATTGATTGATCGACACGGATGCATCCTTCTCAACACACTGTTTGATACATATTCCGCCGTCTGATTTTAGTATAATATTTTACGCGCGACAGCTATGCGAAGCGCGTCTTAGCTATCGTAGAGGTGTCGGTCTTTCTGTCCGTACGTCTGTGTGTCCGTTACGTCCTGCAACCCTACCAAAACGGTGCAAGCTAGGATGACAAAATTATCACTGTTGTCTGGCACAAAATTTTTTAGTTTTTTTTGCAAAATTTTGTGCCGTTGGATGAAGAGATTCCTCTCAAACGAGGCTGTCAAACAGAGGTACCCCCTTTAAAAGGTCGTTATTTTACCACTATCAACTCGTCTAGCGTAAAAACGGCTGCAGATAAGCATCGACTTGCTACTTACCATATAACAAGCACCGCTATCAAGCTTTCCGTTTCCGCAGATGTTATATCGATGACTTTGAACGACCTTAAACACTCAAAATAGAGGGATTTAGTATTTTTTTGCAAATTTTGGCTACGGCGAACATTCTAAAAATAAATTCTGCCAAAATGTATGGAGATAGACTAAACAACCTGCGTACGAAATGTTCAGTATTAAACGTCAATTTTAATAGTTAAATTTCGGACCCCTTGGTTCAAAGAGTCCTCCATACAGGTGCGTTAAATTTGGGAACGTCTTTAAAATGCGCTATTTCTGCCATTGTCGACTAATAGCGTGAAAACGGTTGCAGATGGAGATAGACTTGCCGCCCAGCGTAACAAGCCAAGCACTGCTAACGAGCTTTCGGCGGGTACAAACATTGATGACCTTGGACGACCTTAAAATCTGAAAACGGGTTTTTAGTAATTTTTCGTGATTTTAGGCTGCTGCGCATATTTTAACTGTGAATTACGCCAAAATTACTGGAGATAGGCCAGGACAACTTGCGTATGAAATTTTTAAAATAATGCGCAGATTTAGATTTTCTGAGTTTCGACCTCTTAGTTCAAGACGTCCTCCATACGGAGACCTCAAATTTGGGTGGTCTTTCAAAACACATCATTATTTTTTATTGCACGATGTACACTAATTTCTTCGGTGGGAGCACCAATGCTGTCGCGCGTTACGTGAGCATTGCTCAGATTATTTGTATAGCAAAGTTCTGAGTTTATTTTAAAGTATTACGAATATCAGTCTGTTGTCATTTGTATGACAGGTGATGAAACTCGGTTGGGGCAAAAGATTCTTCAACCCGCTACGGCGAACTCGCGGTTCCGTCTATGTTTAATGAAAACTCCACGTCACTTATCATTTTCCGATATTTAGAACAAAATTAGCGGAATGTTTTCAGCTGTGGCAAAAACGATCGGTATACATTGTGTTCTGTTAATAACGGTGCAAGTTTAGTCAGTCAGCATTTCTTAACCGAGTGTGGCGGGTGTGATAATGACAAACGGATTTGCCCCGGAATATATTTCACAAGTTGAGTTAGACTTATGTCAACCTGTTTAATTAACCGATCGCTCAATGCATAGACAAAAATCGATTAGACATTATTTTAATCGACAGCAACGTTAAACTGGAGTAACGGAACAATGCAGTATATATTATAGTCGCTTGTACTGTACAACGTTGATGTGTCTGTACAACGCGGCATATACAATAGTTCAGTAAACATCAGTGACCAAAAAGACCAAGTAATGCTCCCAGGATTCAAGTTAGCTCCTAAGTGTCTTCCTCGGGAAAAGGTCCGAAAATTTCCCGCATATCATAATGCTATTACGATTTCGATATAAATACCGAATGGACCAAAAAGGTAATACCATTTTCAAATATGCGACAATATAATGCGATATAAACTGCAAAATAATAGATATTCATAGCGTTTGAACAATTTTAACACCTGCTATTAACCATTGATAGTTTAAAATTATTTGCATGTGTATATATAAACATGTTTACAATTATTTCGGAAGCCCAGTGTTTCTCCACACGCAGATTGTGAATCAAACAGCGTTCATCATAAGTTAGTTCAACCGTCGAAACCGGGACCAAATTGTTAGCATATTGTTAGCATAATATTTAAAGCCTAAACAACACGAGACGGTCTTATAAGCTGCCTATGTGTTTGCTACGGAAATATCAACAAAAAAGACATTCAAGTAACTCAATAATTAAACATTAGTTTTGCACGATTACAAAAAGGTGCAAACAACGGCAAGATGTTTCGTTCCACAATGACAATTATTTGTGGTTAGCTTCGTGGCAAGTAAAACTGTAGCAAGTTTGTTTTTGTCCATCTTTCTTGTTCCTCTTCCACAAATTTCTCGGCTGAAAAGTTTATCACCTACAATAAACTTGATAAAATACCTGTGCCAAATTTTGTCATACTTCCATAAATATTTGAGAAAAATTGAATCACTCTTTTATTTTTCATGACAAATCACGTGGCGAAACGACGTTAAATGCATGGGCGGCGCCAGAGGGGGCAAAAAGACAGTGCCCTTGCCCTTGTCCTTACCCCCAGCTGTCCTCCAGGAAAAATTTTGATGGTGACAAAGTGCCCTCTGGTAACCATAAACACGCCAAGATGTGACTTATTAAACGTCATTTATGCAAGACAACACAGATATCTGTATATTTTTTGTGTTTCCATTAATACTAAAAAGCAAACAAATTTCATTGCACGTCCCAAAGCTAAGCTTTAGGGGGCTTCACCACCTGACCTGACTCCCAGACCAGGGGGTTTGTCTTTGGATCCCGCTACGTCTTTTTGATGCACATAACAACTAAATAAAGTTGGCCCACAGAAAAAAAACATTGTCCCCCCTGTGTCCTGGCCCTTGCCCCCACGTTGCCCCTCAGCTTTAGATTCCTAGCGCCGCCCATAGTTGAATGTCATTGCGTCACAATACCGAAGCGGCTACAGTGCGTACTGGCTACGAAGTAAATCTAGAACCACATCGTTTGTCAAGTACCTTGTCGCGTGCAGCTGCAGCCAACAGCAAAGCAAACTTCATCGAAAACCGAATAAATAAGTCTACGAAGAGCGGGTAATTCAGATTCACAATGCACAATGGAGATCCATAAACACGGCAGTATATTTCTGATAACAAAACATGTCACGTCCTTAACCGAGCTGAATAATTTCTGTACGTTGAAACCGGGGATAAATTTTCCGCGTAAGCACAGAAAGTATTGGTCTGGCTCTGGTGGCAAAACATCTCTTTTTAATATCTACTTTTATCCAGCCTGACTGATTATCTCCTTAACTCGTGAGCGTGCTTATTATTATTATTATTATTATTATTATTATTATTATTATTATTATTATTATCAGGTCCCCTATTATTAAACTACTAGAAGCGGTATAAGTATAATTGGACATTATTCACCCTAGCTCAAACAACAACATAAATATTCAAATCGGTTAATTTGGTAGATTTGTCATCAGAAGTAAACTGTTCGTGGACCATCGTGTGTTTAACCTATTGGACACAGAATGATGCTTTCTTATATACATGCAGACGTGGACATTGTGTAACTCTGCAGCTCACATATTCTACGCTGAATACGCAATATGTGCGGTGGATATCGCCTAAAACCGTCATAAAAATCGGCTCGTTCAGCATTTTGCCACACACGGTAGCAGTAGAAGTTATTTGATTTCTGCGTACTAGTATATCGATTTCAAAGAGACATGAACTCAACAACGTGAAAATAACTTTTCTCCAGCAATTGTGCTGTACCTTATTCGTAAGTTTTATCAGAATACAAAAATATTTTTTCAAAAGTTATTGTAGCATTGGTCAGATTGCTATTTTACTTGCTCAGAAAATATAGCAACCGAACTGCTCTATGCTTGGCCATTCACGTGACTCTTCTGCGAGAATCTTTATCTCTGGATCCTCATTAAATACAGCAGCTGTACAGCGCTAATTCACCTAGCTTATTAGACTCTGGGCAGTGAGTGACGAGTTATAAAAAGAGTTAAACACCAAGTTGTGTTAGTTTAAAAAGTTGGTTCCCCATTTTGGACCCAAAGTCAGCCCTCTCCAGGAGGGACAGTGAGTCAGATCGATGCAGGTCAACTGTCAGGCAATACTAATGCAGCGTCAGTAGTGGAAGTTCGGCTTGGACTGTTTGGTCGTCTTCTGTGTCGCCTTCGTAGACGACATTCAGTCAGCAGACGGCTACACTTTGGCCAGCGTCGCCGTCGTCGTAGACGCCGTAGTCTGTCCATGTCAGGGGAGACCGCCGCCGGGGCAGGGGAGGGTGTAGTCCAGCCAGGTGGCAAGACAGACACACGTCCGGCGGGGAAGCTGAACTGCGGCTGCGGTCGGGCGCCGATCCAGCGCTGGAAGAACAACACTCGTCGCGGTACGTGGAATTCTGCGTCGTCGTCGTCATCGTGGCTGTCGTGCCGGTGCCGCACCGACCTCACGCTAAACGTCCGTACAGTGCCGTGCCGGTCAACTCCGAGGTACCAGCGCCGACGTCGGCGTCGTCTGGACCGCCCTGCAGCGCCAGTCACAGGGCGCCAGCGTGAGAACTGCTCGCCGCTGTAATAGACGTCGTACAGCTGGGACACCGTGTCGTGTCGGAATGCGCAGCCCGCCAACGGGTCCCAACGACGCTGAAACAAACACATCATCATCATCATCGGCATACAGCTGCCGACCGAAGGCACTGATATAGCGCCGTCTGTGGCGTGGCGTAGCGGTAGCGTGTTGTGTCCGATCAACGAAGTTGTTCTATACCAGACCGGGTTAGTTCTTAAATGGTTGAATGCCTGCAGGCAGGTAAACCATCTCGGTATGTAACCAGCCGCCTAGGTCAACTCAGCCTTCTATCCCTCTGAGGTAGGTAAATCGAGTACCTGCCTATCTGACTGGGCTTGAAGCGGTGCGCGTCCACCTGTGTCGGGTGGCAGAAAACACTCTGTGATCCCATACGGCAGGTGACGCTCTGTAGCGATGAGATGAAATTCCTATAGAAAGCCCTTTCAATCTTCAACGAAACACGTATATGTTTATCAGGTTTATTTAAATCGACATGCTGTTGGTATGCGGAATACAGGGTCAACGGTGGCCTCAACACAGTGAAAAAGTTCACGACACAAAGTTGTGAATTAGCCGCCCATTTGTCACATTAAATTGTTGCGCACAAATAACGAATGTAACAACTGCTGCAATAACAATTGCGTGTATAGAACCAGGTAAGAAATGCAAATAACAACAGAAAGCGACTTACAGTATATGCAATAGAATGTTCATGCACTAGTGACAAAGTGGCTTGGTTACGGGCGAAGCGATCAGGACGCTGGACTATTTCAACTCCGGGTTAGGTGAATAAGTTGATAAATTTTTCAAATTACAACCTTTAGATACTTTGTTGTTGTTGTTGACGTTTCGGCAACCGCTGCTGCCTTCGTCGGAACGACTGTCCACCAGGTGTCGTTGTGGCGGACAGTAAGTAATCATAGATGTGTGGAAGTTGGTAGAACCCCTCGTCTCGGTGGATCAGGGAAGCGATACACATTAGAAAAGAACAAGACAAGTCGATGAACCGAGACGAGGGGTCCTACCAACTTCCACACATCTATGACTACCTACTGTCCGCCACAGCGACACCTGGTGGACAGTCGTTCCGACGAAGACAGCAGCGGTTGCCGAAACGTCAACAGCAACAATGTATATAGGCCTAAAGGTTGTAATTTGATGCATTTATCAACTTATTCAGTTGCGTTTCAACCTATGAGTCTATTTAAAGACATCCGGGTCAGGTGGTTACTGCTTGGATGGGTGATTGCCGGCAGACAGGTAAACCATTTCGCTACATAACCAAGCACCAAGACCAACCCAGCCTTCCATCTCTGGGTAAATCGAGTACTGGCCTATCTGGCTGGGGTCAAGGCGGGCGCGTTCACGTGATAGGTGGCAGGTAACACTGTAATCCCATACGGCAGGTGACGCTCCATAGCTCTACGATGGGTTTCGTATAAAAAGCTACACGCCTTTTAACCTTTCAAATAGGTACCCGATGGGTGTAAACATTGCACGAGTAGCGGTAGTGAAAACGTCAAAACTACGGCGAACTGCGTGATTCGGCGTAGAACGACAAGACGCAACTTACGATTCGTTTTAGACGCACGCGACCGTCGTTGGCGTCAATGCAGAGAAACATGTCGACGGCTTTGAACCGGAGCAGAATGAGATCGGACGTCAGCGACGACGATGACGACGTTGTGCCGTTGCGTGTGTTGTAATAGCCGGCGGCGCGACGTCGACCGACGACCGACGACGAGCACGGACTGGGACCGGGACTGGCGTGCGACGACGCGACCGCAGCCACATGACATAGAAACATCACCTCGATCACGTCTATACACAACAAGCAGCAGACACATCTATCAGTATCAATAATAGTGAATGACGGTGCAAATGGTGCTGTCATCGCAGCACAGCCACCGGAAGAGTTCACCTGGTTCAACTGATGAACACAGCACGATCGTAAACTATAAACCTATTCTATAATTTCTATAATTTTGTTACATATATTTTGGTAAATAGGTAATTACATATCCAAGCGGCCTTTCGTCCGGTGGCCTTTTGTCCGTACACCGCGCTGGGTGGCCACTGACCTTTGGACCAAACCACTTGACTTAAGCCACAGATCCACCTAAACTGATAGCTACATACTCCATTCACCATCGCCATTTTGTAATATTCAGCTCGAAAGCTGACACTCATTTTAGCATCCCACAGACCGCAGAACGCTAAGTCGATAAACGGTTGATTACGTAGATAGTTTACCTGCTTTACCCATCCAGGTACTAAATAAGTAAGTAAGTATCAACGACTAGAGTGTCCAAAGCAACTAAGCGTCACAGTGCTGGCACTGAACAATCTTATTAGAAGGTGGAATAGGAGATTAAGAACAGATTAGTTTTCAGCCGGGAACGAAAGACAGCCACAGAAGGTGCAGAGGAGACGTGTTCGGACAGTGTTGCAGACACAAGCAACGGCGACTGGAAAAGTTCGGTAGCCCACGGTCTGGTGCGGCCGACTTACTGCACGGTGACTTGGTGCAGCGGTTAACGCGCGACATCGATCATAGAATTTGCTCTACGCCAGGCATGGTTACAACTTGGATGGATGACCATTTACAACCAACCGACTAAGTCAACTCAGCATTCCATTCTTCCAGGGTAGGTAAATCGATTACCGGCCTGCTTCGTAGGGTTAATGCGGGCCCGCTCGCTTATGTCCGGTGGCAGGTAACACTGCGTGATCTCATATGGCAGCTGATGTTCCGTGGCTCTGAGACGAGTTACCTTGAATATCCATACACATATTTTCAGTGACAATGATCTTGAATTTGCCTCCCGGGCAATTACTTCCCCCAATTGCCCGTTTTTACGCGCGACAGCAGAATGCTTCGCGCGTCTTTGCGATCATCTGGGCGTCTGTCCGTCCGTCCGTCACACTCGTGATCTGTATCAAAACGGTGCAAGCTAGGATCACGAAATCTTCACTGTGGCTGCCCCAAGGTCTCTAGTTTATCGTGACAAAATTTCGTGACACTGGGTGC
>Ga0209367_1005072_pt1 | contig 18257 bp, 16 predicted proteins | sample WorMetLIZISLAND2_FD_187412 | JGI IMG/M metagenome (GOLD analysis project Ga0209367, IMG submission 187412) | Marine gutless worms symbiont microbial communities from Max Planck institute for Marine Microbiology, Germany - Olavius geniculatus... ... | reverse complement strand
ATCTTTTTGCGTAGATGTTTGCTTGTTAGCAATAGTATTGTGAAGTTGTTGGCTGATAGAAGACTGTAAAGACATTTAGGCCTATTCTTATTGTTCTGTCTGTCTCTGTCTGTTGTTACCAAACTATTCTTTGGTGAATAAAGATTGATATATTATACTTGTATGTAAGAGTGACATTTGACCTCTGATCTTTTAAACCCAAAACCTAATCAGCTGATCTATGCCCCATGATGCACTGCTAAAAAATTGCCAAAATAACATCACAAAGGAACGCACAGACGTATGCAGTTGAGAGTTGTGGGCGAAAATATAAAAATGAATGATATTGTTATAGTTACTGAAAACGTAACAGAGATTGGCTTTAAAGCGTAAACTGTTACGGACAGCATAATCGTACATGTACATGCTAATGCAATTGACTGTTATTACTTCATACTCGTCATAATTTTAATAATATGCCAAAGCAGGTACAAATAGCAAAACAATGAAGCAAAAATGCAACCATAACAGTGCACTTATAATATTTGCTCTGAATAGTAACACGAATAATTGCAGGAGTAAGCACACAACATTAAGCACAAGACGGCGCAGAAGTAAAGACGGAAGTCATCACATGAAAGTAGGGAGATTGATAAGTTTTTTGCAGAACGTTTGAGTTTCCCAGAAAAAGCCAAGGTCAATTCAGACAGCAGAATTTTTTTCTAAAATATAATTTTATCATACCTGGTGGGCCAGGTCGACCAGGCAAGCCGTCGAGTCCACGATCTCCCTTCTCACCTGGGCCTCCTTCACGACCAGGTAGACCATTGTCACCTGGCTGACCTTTATTGCCAGGAAAACCTACAACAAGCGCCAGCATTGGCATTGAGCACAGCACACAGCAACATGGAAAACAAATTTCATAAATAAAAAAATTAATGATGGCATTGAAGTAAGTAAAGTAACTGGATAAAAGTAAGTAGAACGTAAATTGATATAAAGCATAACGTTGAAATTAACCTCTGATGCGCTAGTCACATTAATAACAAAAAATTTAAGCTAATGCTCATGAGACATGCGAAAGCTTATAGCAGTTCCTGTTCACAAATTAAAACAGTCAGTCTCTCTCCAGCCATTTCGACGCGACTTTTACGGGGGTACCGTTCTTTGATGCCCTCATACGCAGGTTTCCTTGAACCTAGAAAGTCGAGACTTGGACCGTCAAAATATACGTTTAATGCTGAAAATTTCATATGCAGCTTGTCTGTGTGTATCTCAATTGGTTTCGGCGGAATTCGTTCTTGAAATGTGTCTCGCAGCCCAAAGTTGCCAAAAAATCCGTAAAAACCCCTATTTTAGCGTTCAAGGTCATCCAAGGTCATTGAATTTGGTGGCAATCGAAAGCCAGTGTACGACTTCCTATTAGTGATTAATAGTAACCTAGGCCTTATCTTACACCATTATTGAGATACAGTGACTTATTGGCTAAAAATCGCCTTTTTTTCTCACCCACCTCTCATTTAGCAACCTCGTTCGGGGTGACTCCCTTCGAATTTATGGAAAAGCTTTACGGTTCCTAAAACTAAAGTCTTTCAGGCAGCCGATAGTAAAGATTTGATGATGCTAGCTTGCAACGTTTTTGACTGATCCACCCGTGTGACGGACGGACGGACGGACAGAATTGCGATGGCTAAGACGCGCTGACAGCAGTAGCTGCTTTCGCGCATAAAAACCAAACAAGACTGTTTTGAAAAACTGTTTGAAGCTGTCAATATCACATGCCAGTGATATCTGAGTTCATCTGGCAGTGAGTTCCAGTAATGCAGAATGTTCTGAAAATCATCAAAATGAAATGCGACTACCGTTTGTTACATAATGTAATAAAATATCAAAAAAGACACTTCTGAAGTAGCACTGTACCTGCTCGACCGGGCGGTCCTTCTCCGCCAGGTAAACCATCTTCACCTCGCGGCCCTGGTTCTCCTCGAGCACCCTTCCTTCCACTGAGACCATCCAACCCTGGCAGTCCAGGTCCCCCAGGCCGACCGTCTGTACCTGTCAATCCACACCACAGCAAACTAACGTGCTGCAAACGATACTGAGTATTTGGGTTCTTAACGACACATCAGCACAAAATAGGCCATTCAGTGCCATAAACGGTAGGCTAAAGCAGTTAAATTATGTAGTAAAAGAAAAGATAAAAACTGGGTAAAATCAAGGCTATTAAGCTAATATAAAAACAACATCATATACAATGATAGAAATGTGTATCTTGAATAAAAGCAATAATGTTTCGAGATTCGACATTTTCAAAAAATGCCTTAGTAGATATCTCCAAGATATCTGCAATCGATACTACAATATAAAATTCACTCAGCAATGGACTATATAAAAATTCAGACCACAATAACTTATTGGCAGCATATGTACCAGTACATTTCCCACTCTAATTTCTTTCACAGTAAAAGCATCTGATAACTAGTAACGATCCGATGTTTCTAAAAGACTGTCCTTAAACACTTATAAACACAACAACAGACAATGAAAAAAAAGTCCGTTGGTGTTTTACCTGGAAAGCCGTCAGTACCAGGCTGGCCCTTTTCTCCTTTGGGGCCATAACGTGCAGGTGAGCCTGGTTCACCTACCTGACTAGGCAGACCAGGAAGCCCAGGATCACCTATAAAACAAATACATTTGCACCGGTATTAAATATGGAAAGGAAGAATAGTTAAGATATGACAAATAAAATGTTTATTAGAATGCAACCATGAACGGTTATAGCATTTCGACAGAACAAGTATAACATTATTAATAACAGACAGGAGTTGAACGCTAATAAAAAAGCAAAAAACTGTTCAATAAGATAAGAAAAGAACAAAAACAACACGGCGCAGATGTTGCAAAACCGTAAAAACACAATATCACGTCATCATGAAAACCAGTCAGTGTCTCGTAAACAAGCATAAACACGAAAATTAATCACTAAAACGTTCAAATACTAAAAAGCATATATTAAACTATAGATAAAACGCACAGTAACATATGATAAAGTCTTCTGCAGTGCATCATTTGTACGATTTGATATACCTTTTTCGCCTTTGTCGCCAGGACGACCGTCAAAGCCCCTATTACCAGGGCGACCCGTGTCACCTTTTCTACCCGTGGAATCAGCTCCTGGCGACCCAGGCCTTCCACCTCGACCCGGCTCACCTGGGCAACAAACAACAACTCACGATGAAACACGACGACTCGGTAAAAAATACCGAAATGCACGTCACATCAATGTGAATATGACAGCCATTTATCAGCCTTATGTAAGGGTGTTTAGACGGTACCCCCCTTTTTCCAAATTATGCATCTGCGAAGAGGTAACGGGCCGTGGAAAGTAATTAGACAAAACTGATGTAGAAAGAAGTGCACGCACGTCTTTAATCAAGCTGATCAGAGCGGCAACTGACAACTAGCTGCTGCGTTGCGTCGGCCCAGCTGCTGTCTGGCAACCTTAACCCTTTAGCTTACGTTAACCCATGCACGCTCCATACACTTATGCAATACACATAATCATGATCTTATTCATTCTTAACTACACTTGTTAACTTAGCCAAAGTAACAATAGCAATACTTGAGTATTATAATGCCAAAAGTTTAGGTAGCAACCTCACAATTGTGTCGCAGATTAACGCTGTGAAATACAACAGACATCGTGATGTAGGTTTCTGCTCTCGACCTCTTGAGTGCTCTTAATTATAGCAAACGAATGCTAGTGCTTATAACTTACGTCGAGTGGGTGCCATTCCGAAATTATTGTGGGAAGGATCAGCACGCTATGCGTAGGTAGCATACATCTCAGTATACTTTGGCTCACCCCCACTCCCCAGCGAAATTTTGGCGGGACCACGAACCCTCCAACAAAGCTCCCTACCTGCTAACTGTCTGCACTTATACTGTACAAAAATTCTCCTTACCTTGTTGTGCAGCCGTTCTATAGTAGCCTCATAATGAGTGTATTGTTTGTCTGTCCGTCTGTCCGTCTCAATCTCTCACAGAGGCTCATAACTCTAAGCCTAAACAGCGCAGAAAAATTAAACTGACCCAACGTTCTCTAAAGCAGGAATAATTGGTGTGCCAGTTTTCAGTTAAAAAAAACACGAGAATGGTTGCACAGTTCTAGGCAGACGGTCACATTACTGTTGGTACTAATCAAAATTGGGTGCTCCTTTGCTGCAACAAAGCAGCAGGCTAAACTGAGCGTTGCGACACATCCCAGAGTAGCCTGGTAACATGCTGAAGCACTTGCTTTTATCCTATGTCTGCCGCAGTTTACCATCAAGTGTCTATTATACTGTGCCGGAGCCTTCAACATACTGAAGTTGACACATATTCCAAAGAATAAAGAGAAAACCGAAGCAGAAATCTGACGATACCTCGGTATCCCTTGGCACCCGGTACACCAGGCAGTCCGTCCAGTCCTGACGGTCCAAGTTGACCCTTGGCACCATCGGGTCCCGGGCCTCCTGGTCTGCCAGCCGGTCCGTCGTCCCCTGGTAGACCATCGAGACCTGGCAGCCCACGGTCACCTTGTCTGCCTTTGTCACCCGGTCGACCTGCACATAGTCACAGCAGTGCACACACCTATTTACTGCACTATCACAGCGGTCATAGAGCCCTCTCAGCACATATCATGTTCACGTCATATAAAACTTCAAAGTGCCTCAGCACAGAAAAAGACCATAGGTACAGTAAAATGCCAATAATTCGATTTGTGAACAGCTTACTCCACCTGCATAAGCCGCGGCTACACGCACCGATTTCCTAGTCCGAGGTGCTGTCCGAGCCTTTGGACGAGGAAATCGAACACGTCGGACGATTTTCTCGTCCGAGGTTCTGATGGGCGTCTTTTGGCAGACAGGTAAAAAGCGTTGTCCGAAAGAATTGGAAAAAAGAAGCATGCGCATTCTGTCTTGATTCCCTTGGGTGAGGTTTTTCTAAACATCGGAAGGCTCGGCGACGTCGGACAACATCTGGAACGCGGAAATAGGTGCGTGTAGCCACGGCAATAAGCGAAAAAGTCGTGATCTTTCGGAAAGCAACCAAAGACACCGATCTGTTCTCTACATTGTATTTTATCAGCACTGCAGCTCTGCACCTGGACATCTTTGCCCTGTGCGCTCAGCACTGCCAATGGCATCATTAATTTATTGAAGTCTGACCAATAGGCTCAGATATAAAGGAAAAGGGCTAGAACTCCCATATACTGCTGTTATCTTCCCGGCGGTTAGGCTGATACCGAAATATACTCAGAAAAAGTATAGCATCATATAAATGATTTGATTTTATTGCTTGACAGTAAAGTAAGCCTAAACTAGAAATATGAGGCAGAGCCCAACGTGAGGCCGTCCGGCACCGTAAGTCAGATGCGTGTAAAAGTTTAGAAGGTAGAAATTCCCCTCGTAGCAAAGTCACGTGGCCTGAACTCAAATACGTTAGCATGCACAAAATGCGCATTATTGACTTAGGGCGGGTCAACATACGCGCGCTAACCGTCGTCGTTGGTAGACCAAATTTTACCAAATTTTCTTTTTTCGACGCGGGATGAAATGTGGCCGATAATGCCATTTACCGCTTGTCGATATCTAGATCCGTTTTAAAGATATTCATGGTCAAAATCTGAAGTTAGCATATACAGAACGCGCCTTGTCGACTTAGGATGGGTCAACATCCGAACACTAGTCGTTGTTGTTGGTGAGCTAAATTTCACCAGATTTCTTTTATTCAACGCAAAAAAGATCGTAGTTGATAACGCCGGTTACCGTTTATCCATATCTGTATCCATTCCGAAGATATTTACGATCAAACAATAGTTTTTTAAATTTTTATTTTTATATCATGACATGTCAATAACTCATAAAAACAAGTTGACGCACTAAGTACTACTCACGAAAACTAAAGTGAAAATACTGCAGCATAACAGACTTGATGCAAACAGTTTTTTTTCAGCAAAAAACTCTGAAAACTAACTAAAAACTGCACAGATATTTTTGAGAACTTAACAAAACTTTTCACGACGTTAAGTTTGTTAGGGACAGACAGCCACTGAAATCGCAAAAATATTTTTAAACGTGAACAGATCTTACCAGGAATTCCAGGTTGTCCGGGGCCACCAACTTCTCCCTGGAGGCCAGGTGACCCCGGTAGACCAGAAGAGCCGCGATCACCCTTTTCACCGGTCTCACCGGCAAGACCACGCTGACCTCTGTCAGCCGCATCGCCCTTCTCACCAGGCAGCCCAGGCCTGCCGCTCGGACCCGTGTTGCCTGTACCAACACAGACCAACTACAACTGTAAAGCACCGTCTGGAGGATAAGAGGGAATATTATTAGAACTGCCATTACTGTTACGTATGCACAATCATAATGGACAGTTGTTACAATTTTGGGTATGAGATCGATATTTTGCGTTTTGCACGTGCCGTATCAGGATTTTTTCTGTCAGAGAGTTAAATTTTCTGTTTCATTATTATGTGTTTGTGTGCACAGCCTGCAAAGGCAGTCGCCAAAATGACCTATTCTCTCACTCACGACCGCAAAAGCATTCGCACTGTAATTCGTGTTTGCACATGCTCTTAGCATGATAACATCAGTCACCAAATACCATTAAAAATGTCTGCTGTAACACAAACAACAACAACAACAACAACAACAACAACAGTAATTATTATATAATAATAAATTAACGACAACAACGGGAAAAAGAAGAAAAGGACAACAATAAGTCTGACGTTTGCTTTTCGCCTTTTGGTTCTTTGCACCTTAGGACTTTTAGCTATAAAATAATAGTAAAAAAAGAATTTCAATAAAAACGCTCTACTGCTACAAGAACTCTCGAATTACAGGTAAACGCATTAAGCCAGCACATGACAGAGCACGATTAGATTTATTCGAAAGCCTCTCGGATTATGTAATACAAGTGCAACCGAAGGAAATGATGTTAAAACTCAAAATGCCAATTTTTCAAGGTACAGTAAAAGACGGTTGAAAACCATACTGTTGTCATAGCGAGCCCGTCAGGCGTTGCCTATAATGATAACCAAAACTAAATGTAGCAAATATGACTGGGTATAAAGCCAAGTTTGTAAGCAGGATAAGGACTGTTTAAAAAAGTTATTCACTTAAGATACGTGTACAACACAAAACTGTTGAAAAGATAAGCAATATTCATGTCACTTTGAATCGCATCCTGACCTTTTTCACCCGCAATGCCGGGCTGTCCGTCTATACCAGGACTGCCAGGTGAACCCGGAAATCCCTGTATAATTGCAAAATTCAGTGAGATATGTTTACAGTCTTGATATTACATTCACCTAAAAGACAACATGTCTTCAATCAAAACACATGTGTATAACGCCATATGCCACGAACGAATCAAAGGTGCGAACAGACATGCAAAAAACTACCAAACAGTATACGAAGTCATAACTAGCAAACGTGTAGTCAACTGTAAGATACAATAAAGGTAAAAAAAAGTTGTCAATTTGTATAGCGCATCGTCGCGAGCATGCGCACGCCTCTAATGCGCTTATCTTCACTAACCAGAGCCGCCTGCCGCACGGCCACCGTGTGCAGCCGGCAGAATCAGGCTGGCGCAGCGGCCGGCTACGCAACCCCAGTCAGCTGTACCAAGGTCCCCACCTTCCGTAACCCATGTAAATGAGTTACTACTCATTTTACCGTCCCACGGAGGGTAGAAGGCTGAGTCGACCTAGCTGGCAAGCTTTGCACCGAGATGGTTTACCTGCCCGCAGGCAGTCACCCATCGCAGTACTAACTGGGCCCAGCGTAGACTAACTTCGTTTCAGCCGAAACGCGTTACCAACTATGACACGCCACCAAAACCATAATGTAAATACAGGCTATTACTATTATTAGAATAAAAAGTTGAAAGACTAAAAATAAAAACAAATAGCACAAGAAATGCAAACACGTCTCAAACAGACTCAGTCATAATTACGAGGTATGGGTAATTATAAACGCAGCTAAGTTAACACTATAACGGGTTGTCTAACAGAACTTGGTTGTTGAAATAAGAACTAGTGCAAATAAGATGGTAGTGTCAATGTCAATGTCAACATTAGATTTCTATAGCACAATATCGTAAAGCATCTCTATTGCGTGAATACACCAATATCACAAGAAAAGTAGTTTTTAAGCCACGTCTAAAGCTACTGCTGCAGAGCGATGGATCACGGAGATTGTCCGTTAATAAATTCTAAGCCATCGGACCCCCAACAGCGAAGGCCCAACCGCCGAACGTGCTGCGTTGAAACTGCAGAACAGTAAGGAAGTAATGCATTAGCTTAATGTAAAAATTTAAATGTACGCAGAATAATTTATTCAGTTTCATAGTGGAGATGGAGTACAGTCACAAACCCGTGCGCCTTTGTCTCCGGGCACACCGGATAAGCCGGAATCACCTTTACTGCCAGGTAACCCGGGCCGACCAGGAGCTCCATCATGACCGCGATCACCCTTCGGTCCAGCCGGTCCTGGCCTACCAGTGCCAGGCAAACCAGGCGATCCTTTCTGCCCTGGCAACCCCGGTCGACCTACATACGTCACAACCGATATGTCTGTTAGATGATGATGAACGAATGTACTTTAACACGGCACAAGTACGAAGACCGCGCGGACATGTAACATTAACAACGAAGTCACGTAGTAGTCAGTGCAATAAAATGCTGTTAGTCAGAATAGCTGTATGACCAGCCAAAAAGTTCAGTATTCATCACATCTACTGTGGAAAACTTGCAGTGATGGCGATGCCCGAACTAACTCCGGCAAACAGACAAATGCAGCAGTCGCCAGGGTGGTTCGATTGGATGCCATGCAAACAAAAACAGTAGATGCTAATGTAACATACTTTGCTACATTCTCCCCTCCAGAACTGTTCCTCAGTGTTAATGGTCACAGTCAATAGTAAGTTTTTCTTTCAAATCACAAGTGATACCGCTATTCGATGCCACAAAGGTAAAAACAGTCACAGAAATCAATATTATCAAAAACTTAATTTTTCTTATTTATTCTAATTTGCTTCCTTAGCTGCATCAGCTTTTTAGCCTCTGTTTAACTTTATTTTAATTCTGCAATTTTTTTGTACAAAGCTGAAGTCCTGTACTAAATTTTGTATTGATATTTTTTTGTTTTTACGTTACTGCATTTTATAAACATTAGTATATCTCAACATATTTTTTCTGATCTGATTTGAGCATGTTTTATGCATTCTTACAGTGCATTTTTAACAAACGAATAGCGCATTATATACATCTTTATTCATTGAATGTTAGACAGAGTATAACACATACGTGCATGACGTAACTAAAAAATATTAAAAATGTAAATAATAATAATTTTAAAAAATGATAATAATAATAATAATAATTTCCAAAATACCTGCACGTCCAGGGCTCCCAACAGCACCGGAGTGGCCGGGATCTCCCTTTGGACCAGGCGCACCAGGTCGAGATATCCGGCCGGCTTCACCCTTAGCTCCTGGTGTTCCCGGCAGGCCCCCGTCACCTTTCTCACCTACACATTCACACAACAGATCAGTTCACTGCTGGGACGACACTAACCTCCGTTGAAAATGCTGGTGCCACCTGGTATAATCTCCACGTGATTCGGATCTGGTTTTAGGAAGCCCGGATCCAACATCTGACTTGTGAAAGGAGTGTTAAGCTATCTCCGAGCTTGAGAAATTTCTGGAGGCTGTACCCTGGCATTCGCTCAACCCACATTTTTTCTCTGGACGAAAAGCTATGGACGCTACGTGCACCAAATTTTGGCCATTTTACATGACATTGAGGACTAGTCAGGGGCAGAATTCTGGGCGAAAAGATCAAAGGTATTTTCAGAGGGCGTGAGGGGAAAATTTTTCTTTGGCCCCTCATATCTCCCCTATTCGGGGAGCTGGGGCGCTGAAAATTTTTTTACCAAAGGACCTCTGAGTGGGACGTGTTCTGGCAAAATTTTGGCATAAAAATTCCACACGTTATTGAATTTCCTCAACTGATCGGATTACAAAATGGCAAAGCTACCCTAGCTCAACAGTCAACACCGGTACTTCTTGTATGATTTTCGTAATGCGTAATATACCGACAAAAGCAATTGCAAGCTGCAACTACTTCACAACTACATACCAAGAATTACTGCAGCGTTCAAGCTGTGTATAGTTAAGGCATTCACCTGGAGTGCCTGGTGTACCATCCAGTCCTGGAAGTCCCGGTCTTCCAGGGCTTCCTTTCTGCCCTGGCAATCCGGATAAACCGGCATCTCCATCTAAGCCATCAGTGCCTGGCAGTCCATCCAAGCCGCGATCACCCTTCCTACCTACAATACCCACAAAACTTACCCTACTACAAATTTTCAGCAGCAGTCAGCAAAGCAGTCAACGGAATTTGGAAATATATTTTGATGTGTGCAGCAAGCTTGTTTTCAAATTTTAGAAGCAATCAGTGATTTAATTTAACTTCGAGTGCATCATTCTTTGGCTTCTAGTCAAAAGTTGAAATAACGTTAAAATCGTTAGTCTTCAAAAAGTGGCACATACAAATTTGAAATTTTATGAAAACGTGTATACACTGTTTTCCAAAAAAATGGTACACAAAGCTCATATGAATAACTCTGTCAGGCTTCTCAATAGATTTTCACAATTTTTTCACCGGCAGACTCGCTGAAAAATTTGCAACAAACATATTATCAAAGATCCCGCCACACCAAAAATGTGTCGAAATGAGTGCACTGCACCAACTTTTTGTTTTTTTTAGAACACATTGTATTAAAAATAAACTGTATAAGTTTGACAAAAATGGTTGCACAGAAACAATATAACACAAGCTAATTGGTGTTGATAAAAGAGATATAATTTACGTACAAGCCAGAGAAAGTAGTACTAACCACTAGCGCCAGGCCTTCCATCTTGGCCTGGAAGTCCGGGACTTCCGGGAGTACCCATTGCCCCTGGTTCGCCACGCTCCCCTGGTCTGCCAGCATCTCCCTTCTCACCTGTCCGCCCATCTAATCCAGGTGTTCCAGGTATCCCGGCATCACCTTTAGCTCCGGCTCGCCCTAGCAGCAGCAATAACACGTACAGGATATACACATGGATAAGACAAACTGGTGTCCTCCACATTTCACCTAATCGCGTTTCACCTAATTCCATTTTGGCTAATCCCATTTGCCTCAGCCCCTAATACTATTTCACCTACGGCTACGGTTATGGTTAGGGATAGGGATAGGGTGAAGATTAGTGGTTAAGGTAAGAGTTAAGTTTAGGGTAAGCGTTAGGGTTAAGGCTAGAGTTAGTTTTAAGGTTAGATTTAGAGACTATACGAAACAAGATTAAAGAAAATGGGATTAATACATATGGGGGTAGGCCTAATCCGACAAGCTACGATCACGCGGTACGAATTTTTGAGTTAAATTAATTTCAACTTTCACTACCAGCATACACGTGCAAGAAGAAAATCAGTCATTTGAAACTGTAGTTAAAGCTGCCAGAGTGTACTAATCTCCTTCCAAATAAATCTTATTTTACTTCAATCACATGATTTAGTGGGTAGATAGTTTTGAGCACTGTTATACAACACATCAATGTCTGCAATGTTTCAATTCAATTCCGTTCAAAAACGCATCCTATAGCGCAGAAGTACTAAAAATTTCTAAAGCATTAACACCGTTGCAGCTGGTATCAGGTAATTATTTTAAATGCTGATGTGAAGCGCCAAGTTTACCAAGATATTAAGTGACAAAAATACTAAAAATTGGTCTGCATTTGTCATCGTTATCCCGAAAATAAAGGCGACACCTTTTTGTGTCTTACAGTGTACGTGCAAATTTATTGCGGAAAAAATCAATGTAGGTTATAATTCGGTGGTCGGCAGTGGAATTAATTACCGTCGACGCCCGGGCGTCCACTTGGTCCTTGAACGCCTTTCTCGCCAGCGTCACCCGCCCGACCTGGCTCGCCTTTCTGCCCTGGCAAACCAGGCAGTCCGTCGCGTCCCGGCTCACCTAGCATGCCTTTCAGACCGGACAGTCCCGGCGCCCCGGCTCGCCCTATCAGCAAGTCACAGCAACAACGACGACGACGGTAAACTGCGATCGAATAAACTCACAAGTCGAAACACTGACCAACGAGCTATTATTCAAATTACACGTCTAATCGTTCACATTTGGGCAAATCAATGAAACGAGACGAGTGATCCTACCAACTTTGTCACATCTTTGATATTTTGTTTGCCGTGGCCGGCGATATCCAGCACGGAAATCGTGTAATGTCGGCCCAGTGCTAACATAATACACAGCTGTCCGCATAGCTATAAGTACTCGCCCACTGCATTGTGCAGCCTTAACTCTAACTACACTGTGAGGCATAAAACACATCAAAATTTTTTTCATCATAACTTGAAGAAAAGTGATCCAATTTTAATAAGTTTTGGTACGAATATTGGTAATACAACTTGCCATCAAATGACTGTTTATTTCTTACCTCATTCACTGTCTGTTTCTGCACTACCGGGGGAAAGAAAACGAACAAAATATTGCATTTTTAACCACTTTGGTATTATTGCTTAATCAGAACAAGACACAAAACACACATTTTGTCCACGTTTTCATCGTTTTAGCTAACAGTTTATCTAATTGTCCATTTTTTAACTGCCTACAAAAATGTTTCAAATATACGCCCACGAACATGGGCTCGGAGAGACTTTCTCCATTCGTCGATAGCAGCGTCGAATAACGTTCTGCTCCAGACCAATCCAGACTTCACCAATTGCTTCTTGAGTTCATCAATATTCCTGAATGTTAGGCCTATTTAATAGACGTGCTGCTGCACAACAGTCAAACCTTGTCATTGATTGGCTGTCGGTGGCCACATATCCGAAAAGATAAAATTTTATAAAGTTTTTTGTTGATTTTGATGCATATTTTGTTTGTTCTGTTTTTTCCAGGTAGTGCAGAAGCAGATGTTGGGTGACGTGGCAAACTAAACAGACATTTGATGGCCAGTTGTGTCATGAAGACGTGTGCTAAAAATTATTAAAATTGGATAACCCTTCTTCAAGTTATGGTAAACAAAATTGGTGTTTTTATGCCTCACAGTGTATATTGACCTTTGACCTTTTGACCTGACAATTGGCACACTGGTTACTGCTGCCCTGCGGGACGTTCACGCTAATTTCAGTTTTTCTAGGAGACTCGAACAAACGGACAAACCCAAAGATTAGGCAAAGTGACTGAGTAGAGGCTCAGGTTTAACGTCCCGATCAACATGTAATAAGCCATTTAATGGACTGCCTTTCCAGGTAATGCACACGTAAACACATAACAACAACAGAACAAAAAGTTTAACTGTTACAGAAAAAAGGCTGATATGAAACACAAACCACCGACCTAAGCCTACAAATAATTGTAAGAACTGTCCACATTATGAGCATGTGTACTGTAACAGCAGACTCAATGGCAGTTCTAATAATAATCTTCACTCTTGTTCTCTAGATGGACATTAATCTCAAGATGCTGTGTATTGGAGAACGGTGGTGGGGGACATCACATCCTTTGTTTGTGTTACCTCTTTGCACGGAGGTAACACAGTATTATGAACTAGCGAAAGACAGCTTGTCAGACAGAAAACACTCACCATCAGAGCCTTCTGGGCCGGGTGCGCCTCTGGGGCCAGGCTGACCCGGTAGGCCTGGTTCACCTTTGGTTCCACCTGGAATAAACCGCGTCGGACCCGCCTCGCCCTTTGGTCCTACAGAATCCATCAACAACGTTCACAACTAAAAACACAGCTGTGAATGCCAGCCTCGTCAGCAAACACGAGTTCTGTTAAGCCCTGTTTACAGCGAATGAACTGAACTGAAAATGGAAGTTGCGTAACATGTGTTCTGCAACATGAATCAAATTGGCAGTTTATTTCAGTTCCGTTTAGTTCTGTCGCTTTTTACACTCCTTTATGCACAACTTCAGACGCCATGCAATGGCAAGTCATGAAGCAACTGGAGACTGAACAAAAATGCAGGTTTTCTCTTTTACAGAATGCATTTTGTGCCGTAGATTTCACCATATTTATTCATTCATTCATTCACTCATTCCAAACTTTGAGCACAATTATTATTAAGCAGTATATAGTGTTACTAGCAAAATGCTGGCGAATAATTTCCACAATAGGCGGCACAACTTTAATAAAAACAAACTGCTAATCCGAGCGCATAAATCTCATCAGGTGCATTTAACACCAGGACAAAAGTCAAGGTCAAGAACAAAAACTAAACCAGATGCACTTGATGACCTTCATGCGCCCAGAGCAGCAATTTCTTTCTACTAACACTGCAATACATCTGAGGAAATATTAGCAATTTCTACAACAGTTACCTGGTTCGCCCTTCTCGCCCTGTAAGCCAGGAGTGCCGGGTCGTCCATCATCGCCTGGTCTTCCAGGAACACCTCTATCTCCCTCGTCCCCTGGGCGTCCTCTCGAACCAGGCTGGCCAGGAATTCCCGCCCGGCCCGGTCCACCTTTCTGCCCAGGTAAACCGTCAGCACCAGGTACGCCAGGCAAGCCTGCAGGACATACACAATGATCAACAACTCAATATTTGTTCATTTGTCTGATTTATTTCAGCCCTTTATTTATTTCATGCAAAACACAGCGTTAAAAATGACTCGTAGAGAACACGACGCCAACGATTTAACAGAGATGACCGAAAATGAAAGTCACACAACACTGAGAACTACTACTAGCCTACTACTATTATTTATGTAAAAAACTGTTCAGTTTATATACAGTATAAGGGTGACATCGTGGTTATAGACATAAAACAGCACAAATCACAATGTAAAAATTTAAACTTTACCATTACACAGTCAGCAAAATTCTTCTGACATTGTGTAATGGTGATGTTTATAGCCAATTTTGTGCCAAATTTCGTTGCCATGGCAACGGGGGCCAAAGGGGGTAAATATAATGACACCGTTAAATTGGCCGACCCTGGAAACCATACCCTAGAACCAAAAATTACGAGTCTATCTTATACATAGCCGGAGTTATGACGGTTTAAAGCATTGATTAATTTTCCCCATAGGCGCCATTGTAATTTTTCATATTTTTGTGTAACAAAAAATTAAAATGTTAAATTTAAATTTTGTAACCCCCAAAAAGCACTTCCTTGCGCGAAACCGCGTCATATGAGTCATCGTGCATTAAAATCAGTTCAGTCGTTTTTCCTGTAGAGGACGGCAAGAAAAAAAGGGAAGGAAAGGAAAGGAAAGGGAAGGAAAGGCACAAAAAGTCACGCAAGCGTTATACTTCACCTATTCGTGGGGAAGCCCCCAGTGAGCGGATTTTCACCAAATTTCGCACATCAAGAAATATGCTAAACCTAGTCATATTTGCAAATTTTGGTGTGGAAAAATTAAGGGGTTTGGGATATACAGGGGGGGATCAAATTTTGGGTTCTAGCATTGAAACGGCTGGTCACTCTTACAGCAGTGCTGTGCTATCACGCAGCCTGTGACTACTAATTCTACTATTACTATAAATTAATAAGTTTATTTATCAACAGGGTAATAGTTCAAATCATTTCAAAGATGGCAATTATTATTAAATAAAAAATGACATCAGAGAGAGAAAGACGCTCACTAACACATCCACGTTGAAAAAAATTATATAATATATCTCGCCTACAAATAAGTGCAGATAGAAAACATTCAATTCACTCATCAAAGCAACGCATATTAGCAGAAAATAGCAGTGACTAAGATGCAATGTAACCAAGAGACCTGTGGCGCCTTTGGGACCCGGAGATCCATCATTTCCAGGCAATCCAGCTAAGCCGCGATCGCCAGGCTCGCCCTTTGCGCCTTGCTGAGGTTCAGTTATTGACTCACCTGACAAAGCACGTGTTCACACAAACATTATTAGACACCGGCTACTGGCACAAAATTCACTCAGCTATTCGCTAATTTCTATTACGCTGAAATCAAATTTGATGCATTTTAGCTTGAAAATACGACATCTGGTGACAAGAATTTGAGAATCAACTGCCCGCTTTTAGTGCAGCTTAGCACAGAGACCTCGAAAAGCGCGGGGGACCATGGCCTCGTTGGCCTATGTGTTAATCTGGCCCTGACTGTCGGCCACTGTCACCGACAGTTGAGTCAAGTCGCGTCGGAGACGTAGGTGTGAAGTGGCCAAAAGAAACGTGGTTTGAAATACAAGTAAAATACGACAATTTTAATAAACTAAACCGATCAACTGCAGAGCGCTATTAGGGGCACCTAATGCATATACAGAATCAAACTGCTAAAACGCAATAAACAAGAAGAAAAATAAAATTTAAGCAGCCATGCAATACAGAACTGTTCTTCAAAGTACGCAAGCTACTTTTTTATGCTGATTTTACGCTTTTATTGTCTTAACAGTAATATATTATGTTCAATTAACATGATTCTATCAGACTGTAACTGTAAAAGCTAACCATATTATTGTTTAATGTCAACAATTTGCGTAAATTTATACCTGCTTAAAGCTATTTCTAGATTTTAACTCGTTCCTGTCGCATTTGCTTGTATTCTGTTATTGATTTTCTAATGAAATTTTCTAATTCAGGCAATAAATGGCGATGGTGGTGATGATGATGATGATGAATATAAAATAGCCCAAAGAATCATACCGGGTGGTCCTCTGTTTCCTTTGACCCCGGGTATACCGGGCACGCCGGGTGGTCCACGCAAACCATCGTCACCCTTGTGTCCAGGACGACCGAGGCCTGGAGCACCCTTTTGGCCGGGAATTCCCGGCGTACCGGGCCCCCCAGGCCGGCCGTCAGTGCCCCGGTAACCTCGGTCTCCCTACAGTAAACAACCTTCATCGTTTAAATGCACGCACAGAACAACATAATTGATCTGAATTGAACTGAACTAAACTGACACGGTTTAGTTTTTGACAAACTGACCAATCGGTAAGCAGGGCGAGCCTATTGGTCGCTGGTGCGTGCGCCTAGTCACTTTCACCAGCGCCGTTAGACGGTGCCTACTGTAATGCAATACTGCTTGCCAACTAGTAAATTCGTCAAACACTAAGCCTTGAGAGTTCAGTTCAGTTACGTCGCTCTGTCGTGATAAAACAGACGGAAAATACTGTCTACTTGTAACATTTTACCCTCTCACGTCTCGTAAGTTGATTACTAGCGCTTTTCTATTAACAATACGTCAAAGAAGGCTGAGATTTGTGGGTCACATCTTACGTCTACCTGAAAACAGACCAGCCTACAAGGCCATGAATTGGTTACCTGACAACGGCAAACGCAGACCAGGAAGACCGACGAAGGCCTGACGGGCAACATTCAAAAAAGACCTTCAAGATATGGGGTTTACCTGGATGGGAGCAAAGAGATCTGCCAGCGACAGACCGAAATGGAGAAAGCTCGTCGCCCAATGTTCCGGCAGGAACTGGAGGAACTAAGGTCTAAGGTAAGGTCTATTAACAATAAACGCATCTGAAATTAATTTTGCATTAGTGTGTAGTGGATCCCGCTTTTCTCATGTTTTACCTGTATTTTTGCAAAACTTTTTTACAACTAGAAATTTGGGGCAAAGCCTAACGTGAGTCGGCCCGGCGCCCTAAGTCCGATTGGGAGAAATTAGGGGGGGGGCAAAAAGGGGGGAGAATTTCCCCGGCATCAAAGTCACGTGGTCCAAACTCAAATGCATTGGCATACGCCAAGCGCGCTTCGTCGACTTAGGGTAGGTCAACATTAGAGCTTATAACTTGGTTCGTGGTGCACGGAATTTTACACATTTTTTTTGTTCAACGCCCAAAGGATCGCTCTCGTCAACGCCGTTTAGATTATGTCGTTATCTTCATCGGTTCCAGAGATATTTGAGCTCAAACTCGAAAGTTGTCGCAAATTGCACCGATTTTTGAACGTTTTTTGCCCTCCCAAATTTTAAGGAAGGCGGTGCTCCAAAAATTTGTGCTTGCGTTAACACTCCAATATAGAGACACGTCAAGTGCCAAAGTTTCGTCGAGCTATACCCCCTAACTCCGAAGTTATAAGCGCTAATTTATTACAATTTAAGCTAATTTTTGACCCCCCTTTGAAAAAAAGTTGTAAGGGGGCCCCCGTTCCCGGTGAGGGGTGCGTTAGTAAGACTTGGTCATTCTCTAGCGCGTGTAAAAATTTGGGGGCGCAGCACCCCCTAGGGGCCGAAATATGG
>Ga0209367_1005069_pt1 | contig 18261 bp, 20 predicted proteins | sample WorMetLIZISLAND2_FD_187412 | JGI IMG/M metagenome (GOLD analysis project Ga0209367, IMG submission 187412) | Marine gutless worms symbiont microbial communities from Max Planck institute for Marine Microbiology, Germany - Olavius geniculatus... ... | reverse complement strand
CCCAAGGTAAGACAGTTGCACTAAATAGATGAGGTGGGAAATGAAACCACCATTCGATGACATATAGTCTCATTAATAAGTGTGCCAAAAATTATTATAATCGGACATTCATTGTTCCAGTTATTGCAAAAAATGTAGTCACATGCTTTTTTTGAGACACAGTGTATGTACTGTGCTATTATTCTACTGTTTGCCCATTGGCCGGTTTTTCGAAAACTAAACCATGTCAGTTCAGTTCAGTTACGTTGCTCTGTACGCGTGGGTGTGGTGTGTTTACACGATCCAGCAAACGTCCAGCAAACTTCCAGCAAATGTATTCAAAATACACGTGCTAATGCTGGACGTTCGCTGGATCGTGTAAACACCCTATAACTGAACGCTTGACTGTAGGTTAAGACGATAAGATGAGTTTATCTCACACTGTTCGTTCGACAGTCAACTATTCGATTCAGAGGGCTCTAAAACATTCACTATCATCGTGATTTCTTCATAACCTGCATTAAACTTACACATAAAGCAAAAAAATTGTTCTGTCGTTCTGTCTTTGTTCCACATCATGAGTCAAAAACACAACTAATGTCCGTCAACATCTTCGTCAGATATTTTTTGGCAAAATGTTATCCGACTCTTTGGATCTTACCTATTAGAGGAAGAAGAACTAAGTAAGGTTCAGCCAGTATCCCAAATTCGGCTCGCAAGAACCACTAGGAGGCTAATATGACCTTCGGTTACATTCGGGACTGCGCATTAGACGGAACTGATACGGCCTCGGAGTTCGGCCTCAGCGCTGAATAGGTGCATAACCTGTCCAATGTCCATGCCACCCCGAAGGTTCGGTAAGATGGTAAGGTTATCCGACTTTCGAGTGTGTCGGTGAAAAAATATAAAAGTCGGTCAATACTTGTCGAAAACACAAGAGCTTAATGCCACTGTTATTTTGACTTACGATGTAGTTTCGTCTCATATGTGAGTTAATTTTTGTTTCCCGTCACCTTCTTCAATACTAAGTAGCGTAATCTATCATCGTTTATTGCCTGACGTTATTATATCCACTGTCTTTCTTTTAGACTTACTTCGGTGCAGTTTCGCAACACAACCTTTTCAAACCGCGACCTACGTCTAAAATACTGTATATGTAGGTTAAGCTGCACGGCTTTAGTATGTGGAGTGTTTAGTAGTTAAAACTTGACATGAAGTGAATTCAATAACGGCATTATTGATGGACGTAGGCCTATAGGCCTGTCAATCCGGTAGCACATCATTTACGTGTGCACGGCCCGCTGTTGTTGTTGTTGCTGCTGCTGCAAGATGAGTTGTTATCATCGTCTTTAAACACCCGCTCTTCTTCCTGCGTCCATGAGACCACAAAAACAACACAACCAGGCTACACGTACAGCAAACTTTGAATTTCGTACTAAATATAAAATGAATAACATTAAAGCAGAGCTGGTTTTTTGGTTAAAATATCAAATATTTATGCAAATGCAATCAACAGCAGTTAAAGTAATACAGCAATTACATCATAGGCCTATGCCTAAGCACTGGAAAAGCAAAGCTCTCCGCCGATGCTTCTTATTTTCGGATCAGATTTGAATTTTGAATTGGACTGCCATCAAATTAAAGTGTCGATGATTTGTACTAACATTACGCTTTATCCACTCAAAAAATTAATCGAAATCGTGCGTTTTGAGAAATTTTACCGAAAGTCAGATAGCCAAACAGTCACATATTAAAAATTACCTCATTCCCTGGGTGGAATGAAACATTAGTTACCTCCGCAAAGGAGGTTATGTTTTTGCCGATTTTTGTTTCTCTGTTTGTTCATCTGTCTGTCTGTCAGCAAGATAACTCAAAAAGTTATGGACGAATCTTTTTGAAATTTTGAGGGTATGTCGGGCATGGCACAAGCTACCAGCGATTCAATTTTTGGGGTAATCCGAAAGGAATCCTGGATTCTGGATTACTTTGAAATTTTCGTTACCATTGCGTTAAAGGGAGCATACGGGAACCGCTGGCAAACCGAAGATGGTGACGCCACCTGGCGAATAGCTTTGCCTTGGCGGAGGTACCTGCGTTCTCCGAGTGCTTTCTCTAGTTAGCAATTGCAAAATTTACGCAAAAGTTTGTTTTTTTTTCTACTCGTTATCAGCTACTGAAAAAACGAATGTGTGGCAGTATCCCCAGTATTACTGAGAGTGAATTCGACAATTCATTACAATTTTCTGTTTACATAATGAGTAAGAAAGACCGTCAGTTGCCAACATTATGTTCGAAAAAATAAGTTAGCAAGTAAGTACTTAACAGGTGTCGGGCACACTCGTTTATATCAATAAAACTTATCTGAAAACCCGGAAAATAATGCAAGACCTTGAAACAATACATTTAAAAAACCCAAATAAAGAGCAATAACGCAACACTCGAATTTATAGCGTGGATGCACGTACGTCTTCAGTTTCGGTGACAAGTCCGAACTTTTCTTCCGACAGAACTTCAGATGAGGACCTCTTCTCATCGTCGCCTTCGTCTTTGTAAACTTTGACCTCGTCGCTGGAAGCAAGGTCGTCAGAGCACTGGACGGAACACGCTTGCGGCATCACGGAGCCGCGTCACTAAAATCACTGAGATAATAACGACAGCGATGCTGCTGCTGCTGCTGTTGACGTCGTAGCTACAGCAGCAACAGCTAGTGGTTGATTGATCTGCCGCCGCTCGCAGCACGCGCCAACTCAGCCTCCTAACCTTAACGGCCGGGACGCAGTGTTATAGGACACTGGCTACATCGTTGCTTCGTGGTAGTGATGACGACAATGAACATGTCGTAGCTACAGTAGCGGCGAGTATACAGCGGAGTTGCTTTGATGTGTGTCTCGCGCAAGTCAGCAGGTGTCAGCGCGCTGAGCAGCCGCATCAACATGTAAGGATGCCATGCACACACGCACGGAACAGAAAAGTGTCTCTTCGCAGACCAGCAGAAAAGCATCCCATACCATACCGACCAATCGCAGGCTAGCTTCTACGTACCGTGTCCAATAAAAAAATAATCTGCTAAACATTGTACAATAGAAATGTCAAATCTGAACTAAACTAAAAAAAATTTCGTACAGTTAATTTACGATAAATTTCGGAAGCGAACACCAAATTTCGTAAAAAAATATCACTTCTTAGCCAAATTATTAATTGTTAAATATTGATAACAATATATGGCGTTACATACTGCAGTTGCCGACCGAAAGTGACGTTTGTTGTCTCAATCAACGTAAAAATTTAACAAAAACAAAGTGGTATTTTTGCAAGCAATCGTGTTTTAAGTTAATTAATTAAACTGTTTAGACAAGATAAAGAACATGATGTTAAAAAGTTTGTAGCAGAATTTCCCAGCAAGCCGTGGACACTCTCAGGATTAAACAAACTGTTGCGGAAGATCAACACAGACGTTGTGGAGAGATCTCACAAAAGCCGCTGTGACTACTGGTTGCGTTTGCAGATTTAACTGAAATTTGGCATTTTGATTGCCAATAGACGACGTATTGTCGATGTAAAATTTTGCCAAAATCAGATGTTGTTTGTTGGAGTTACACAAATGTACAGATTGGTTTACTTATGTAACGCCATATCGGTAACATTTTTGGAGAAATTTTGTTATTATTATTCAACAATTAATAACCCGCTAAGAAATGACATTTTTAACAAAATTTGGTATTCGCTTCAGAAATGTTTTGAAGATTTAGTGCACGAAATTTTATTTGAATTCGTTCAGATTTGACATTTTTATAGTATAATGTCTAGGGGTTTACTTTTTTATTGGGCACAGCGTATAAATAGTGTAACAGTTGGGCCCCTACTACACTGTGTCCTAATAAAAACATCCCCGACATTTTCATTTTTATTTGTAACTTAAAGAAAAATTATGCAATTATAATAATTTTTAGAACCAATATTTTTGACACAACTTGCCATCAAATGAATTATCAATTTTCCACTTAACCCAACGTCTGCGTCTAAACTACGTGAAAAATTCAGAACAAGCGAAATACGCGTTAAAAGAAACAAAAAAAACGTCAATAAACATCTCCGACATTATCGAGTGTAACTTGAAGCAGAATCATCAAATTTTAATAACTTTTTATAGGAATGTTTCTGATACTGTTGCCTATCAAACAACAATTTGAGTTCCCGCTTTACCCAATGTATGCTTCTGCACTACCTGGAAAAAAACAAAGCAGGCAAAATATTCGTAAAAATGAACAAAAAGTCAATAAAATTTTATCTCCTCAGATCTGCGGGCTCCAACTGCCGGTCGAATACAAAGTTCAACTGCATTTAACAGTGTGTGTACCAAATAACAATAAAATGTTCATGAATTCAAGAAGCGGCTGGTGAAATCGGATTAGTCGCCAAACTGGTACACAACATTGTTGGCAATGCTGTCAACAAACAAAGAAACCGTCTTGTTGCCTGTATTCGCAAGTGGGCTGACATTTAAAACTTTTTAAAAATTTAAAACTGTTGCAAAATTAAACAAAATCTATCAACTGTGGCGGAAATATAAATAAAATGCGTTTTGTGTGTTACTTTGCTTCAGTAATGTTTCTGCTCTGGATAAAAATGCTATATTTTGTAGGTTCTCATTTTCCCAAATAGTGCAGAAGCGGACTTTGAATGAGGTGGGAAATTAAATGACTGTTTGATGGCCAGTTGTCTCAGGAATATTTCCGTCGAAAACTATTAAAATCTGACAATCCCTTTTCAAGTTACAATCGAAAATGTCGGGGATGTTTTTTGGAACACAGTGTATAGACAGTGCTCAAATAACCGATTTAGACTTCTTTACTGAGCAGTTCGCGGTGGCTATGTGGGTGGGCTAGGGGCCTACTCTTTGGTGTTCGTGGGTACGATTTACGACGTACAATGTTAATTGCGACTAACTCATGTTTAGGGTTACACTTACGGTCGGATTAGGGTTACGGTCAGTAGTTAGGATTAGTTGAGTGTTGAATATCGTAGGCCAGTATTTTGGTCGATATACAGGAAATGCGTTTCGGAAGTGGTCTGCGAAGAGACTTCTGCCAGAACGCTTGGAGTGGATTATAGACCCAAGCTGCGTCTGTGTCTGCGCTGTGCTCTATGAAGACTGCATGGGCTGAGCGCGCACCTGCAGCGTGCATCCAGCGCGTCACGTCCGTAGGCAAAGACAGCTCTGGACATCTATAGCACCCGGCCGGCCCTTTTCGGACTGAATTCACGGATATCTCGACTTGCTTACGGGTTTGACGCGCTATGGATGCTGTAGGCGTCTATGGTAGGCTAAACCTACAGTTGTCGTCTGTCTGTCTATGTCACAGATCTATTACTTCCACATTCTTGGCTTGTTATTGCAAAGTTTATTTTTTTCTAGTACACCTATTGTTGTATTGTGTTACCAGTGACATTCATTGATGTAATTTTTATTGTGGCATGTTAGTGGCTGCGGCCCTTTGTCGTTAAATCAAATAATAAATAATAATAATTGTAGCTAAGCGTTAAGTCCTAGGGGAAAACTTTTTACACGAGGCCCTCTGCGTACAAAGTTTGGGGATGCAGTGCAAGGGGAACATTTTCAAAATTGGGGTGTAATGGACGGTGTAGGTGAAAATGTGGCATGTGCGTTTTCAACGGAGAACTGGCCATAATCTCGGAAACGGTGAGAGATGAGGCCAAGGATACTATTAATCACTAATAAGAATAAAACATTAGAGCAGAAAATTATTTTCGTGGAAGAACGCTAGAGTACTACTTCGTGCTGTTGCCGGAAATTTGTATTTTGGCAGTCACTGTCACTCTCTACAATTCGGATATACCTTTCGTAGGGGGGCGTAACCTCGGCGTCATCGTCGTCAGTCAGTTGACGCTGTCTGCACAGGTGGCCGCCGTGTGTCGCAGTGGCTACTACCAGTTACAGCAGCTCCGACCGCTCGTCAGATCGATGTCATCTGACGCCGTCAAGACGCTGGTCCAGGCGTTTATTCCGTGTCGCCTGGACTACTGCAACTCGATGTTCTACGGCATCATCGACGGTCTGATGAGCCGGATGCAGTCTGTTCAGAATGCGGCTGCACGTTTGGTGCCAGGGGCTCGACGCTATGGCCACATAACGCCGATGCTACAGGAGCTTCCAGCTTCCGGTTCGGCGTCGGTGGACTTCAAGATGGCTACTCTGGTCTACTTGTCACTGTCCGGCATGAATCCACCTTACCTGGTCGCCGACTGTCAGCTGGTCTCCGACGAAGGTCGTCGTCAGCTGCGCTCTGCCAACTCTAGGACGTGTTGTCAGAAGGATCTGGAGACAGATGCTTTGCTGCTGCAGGTCCGAGGCTGTGGAATAGTCTGCTAGCTCATCTGAGGCAAACTGACATTAACTTTGAACAGTTTAAACGGCAGTTAAAAACATTTTTGTTCGGGCGTTGAGAGCGCGGCGCATTGTGGCTATTGTTAAATTGCGCCTTCTAAATAATCCTACTTACTTACTTAAATCAATTGGGGATACCAAAATAACGACCAATCGGTAAGCCTAATCCCGAAACGGGATCCCGGGATTACAAATTCCTCAATCCCGGGTCCCGGGATTATAAACTCAGGGATTGTTATCACTATACTGTATAGGCCCTAGTGTAGGCTCCAGCGTCTTTCCTAGCGACAGTTGTGCTTTTTGTTAGTAATAGTTACCGCATTTTATTAAACGTGGTTGAATAAAATTTACACGTTTATTATTTTAAAAATACCGATATCGTTTGTTAATATCGTATCGATATCGTATCGAAATTGGATATCGAGTCATCACTAACACTCATGTCGGTAATTACTAACCAAATAGTCTATGTGATTTGTTTGTAAACAAACATGGATTCTCATGCGGATGGTGATGCGGTTGGAAGTATTCCAAATGGTATTGCTCACGTGGTATTTATCCACGAAGTGCCGTATTGTGATGCTTTTGGTCACTTGTGAGATTTATACGCGTTTATATTTGCGATTTGATTGCTGACACGTGGGAGTAGTTTCATACTTGTAGTACAAAGTGATCTTCTTGTATCTAATACGACCGAAACGCGTCGATTAACTTCTTGGTCGATCTCCGAGTAGAAACTTTGTTAAAACATCAAACTAAAATATTTTGACGTAAATTCTACCATCAAAACAATCCAACTGTGAAAACATCTATTGTCGAGTGAAGACAAGTTCCGGAAATCAGTGTTGATAGTGCAAGAGTTAAAGCTTTCTACGAGTTTCTGTAATGAACGAAAAAGTGCTTCCTTTATCCACAAAACAAACATGGATTCTCATGCGGCTGGTGATGCGGTTGGAAGTATTCCAAATGGTATTGCTCACGTCTCCACGAAGTGCCGTATTGTGATGCTTTTGGTCATTTGTGAGATTTATACGCGTTTATATTTGCGATTTGATTGCTGACACGTGGGAATAGTCTCATTATACTTGTAGTACAAAGTGATCTTCTTGTATCTAATACGACCGAAACCCGTCGATTAGCTTCTTGGTCGATCTCTGAGTAGAAACTTTGTTAAAACATCAAACTAAAATATTTTGACGTAAATTCTACCATCAAAACAATCTAACTGTGAAAACATCTATTGTCGAGTGAAGACAAGTTCCGGAAATCAGTGTTGATAGTGCAAGAGTTAAAGCTTTCTACGAATTTCTGTAATGAACGAAAAAGTGCTTCCTTTATATGTCTATACTGCTTTCTGTTGACATTTTCTGACTGATTATAATGTGCCAATAACAATCTTTCTGTCAAATATTTTTCTCCCTTCATCGATTTTAATATATCATCAACAGCATCTCTTAGTTCACTTCTAGCTTCATGATATCTGGTACGATGTAACAAATAGTGTTCTGCGTATTCTCTGTCACAAACTCATTCTCATTCACAAACTGGAGTGTCATAAAGTCCTGTTCTATATGCATCTTTTTTCAACATAGTATTGTGCAGTAAAAGATGACAATAAGAAATGGCAACATTTCGATCTTCGGGTAAATGAATCTTAACTCCAACTCTCGGTATAAGTTTTCTGGTATAATTACCAGTAACGTCATTATTTCACTTGAATTGCCATGATTCCTGAGCAATATCTACTGAGACTGACTGCATCTGCAAAAGTGACAATCTTTAGAGCAAACAATATTCCTGCATAAATTTCATGTGTTGTGTCTTTGGTAATAGAATCAACCATGTCATTATATTGAATTCCAGAATGTCCAGGTATCAAAGCAAGAAAAACATCAATATTCATCTGTGTAAGTTCATCCTCCAAACTGACAAGTCTTTCAAATAGTTCTGAATGTCCTCTAACACACTTCCTATTTATGAGTGATTCAGTCACATAAGCACAATCACTGAAAATGTAAGCACACTCTCTACTTCTTCTGCAACTTGCTGCACGGAAAAAGTCCAAAATAAGTTTTATACCTACGAGGCGAGGCTAGTGAGGCTTGCAAGGTGGGCGACAGTTATACAGCTACTTTATGGCAGTGCCAGCAGCTGATACATAGACAGCACTTATGTCAGTAGCAAAGTCTTACTGCAGACAGACAGCAAGTGTTGCTGAAGGCCTTCCGGACTGAAGATACAAGTAAGATAAATCCAAAATGGAATTTGGTTACTTCCAGTGGCAGTCACAGAGACTACCAGGGTGTCTCACAAACCCAGGCAAAGAAGATGCCCAAAACTGATGTCAGCTGCCCTCACGTGTGATTACCTAACTGCTCGCATTTATGTTATTTTCCATTCGCGCAGACGAACAAGTAAGCCAATCTGACACTATTTTCCGTTTGCCATTGTTGGTCAGAAAGTAAAACTGCATGAACATTATTTTCAGTTAGGGTATATAGAAACAGTTGTGCCTATGGTCCCTGTGGGCTCATATCATCAGTCTATGAAGCCACTGGTGCATTAATTAGTCAGACATTTGCATTTCTGATGTACATTATTAAATACTAAAAATTACGTCATTTAGTAAATGTCAAAGCATCTGCATGCGTTTTAAAGGCAATATGTTTGTGAGGGAATTAATAAGGATGAAGCATAGCATCAAATGTACTGTTATTTATTTAGGTGGACATGTGTGCATGCAGTTTCATTCATGGCAGACGGAAAATAGCGTCAGATTTGATGGAAAATAACACCGAGTGACTGCTCTTGTCATCTTGGCCACTGCGCTCACCATAAATACAGCCGTATAGCTGTCGCCAGCCTTTGCATGCCTCGCCAGCCTCGCATGCATAGTTTAGCATTGCCGAAATGATGTTTGTTTGCAGCTTGTCCAGGAGTGCAAAGCAAAGCCGCAGGTAAAGTGTCAGCGTGCCAGGGTTGTCCTAATCAGAATATATGTGCATCTGGGGTTCCAGCTGCACCAAATCCAGGTTGGACTTTCAAATGATATTTTTGCTATGTTATTTCTGTTCTTTTTCTGTCACAGAATACAGATGGCACAGTTAATTTTGAAATGGTGCACCGGATAGTTAGTTTTTTTGTTATTTTTTTGCAACAATTCATTGGTTTGCATGAAATAGTGATATATTTTATACTCATGAGAGAATCCAATGTGCCAGTGAACCTATAATTCTATCTTGTCAAAATGCATGCCCAGGTCTTGTACATTCAGCATAGTTACGGTGCTTACTTTAACTGATGAGTTTTGAGATTTACTCAATGCAATGTTTTAGGATTATATGTTTCATGTTTTGTTAAGTTTCTGTGCTAATGTGTTTGATATGGTAGTTTGATAAGTTTTTAGACTACTCAGTTTTTATAGCACCACAGTTTGTAAGCACTTGCTATATTTCATTATATTTTGTTTGATTTTATCAAACATTCGTACACTTGGCTTTCAGACAGTGCACCTTATTGAATGAATATTATTATGTTGTCTTTTTTGTGTTCAGCCATAGAACAGATTCGTCAGCACCTTGCATCAGTTCGTCACATTGTACTGGTGCTTTCCGGTAAAGGAGGCGTCGGCAAAAGCACGTTCACGGCTCAGTTGGCATTTGCAATAGCTGCAGATACTGCAAAACAGGTTTGCATCAATCATACAGTTTCATTGAGTTCACCAAAGCTACTAATGTTGAATATTATGTTGGTTACGTAAGTACTGATGTAGGCGCAAGCTTTGATCTATATAACCTAGCTATCTACAGGTATACCAACGAACAATACTAACAAAAAGACAGTTTTGGTTCCAGTATAAATGTAGGTTTTGGGTGTGTTTATACTTTACTGTGTTAGAATTTACACGGGTATCACAAAGTTAGTTCCATATCAATTACACAACTACTGAAGAAGAAAAAGAAGAAAATATTTTTCATATTCACTAGACACCTATCTGAGCTAGGTTCATAGCATAGGAGCACATCCCCTTAGCGGCACTTTGAGCTGGCGAGGGTGAAACAGTAAAGCGAGAATCCACCTGGATGGCTGTCTCTGTTAACTGCTAGTGCCTTTAACCAACTGGGTCATTATGCTAGTATTTGTAACAGAGCCTTCCTTCTGTTGTGCAGAACACACCATTTCTTTGATTGTCTCATTCTTGAAGTACAATATGATTAATCTGTGAATGGACTGCAATTGTTTCCAGCATGTGATGGAAATTATATCATCCACCTAATCACACAAGTCTGCGGATTTCTAAACATAATTTACTTTGGTATTTTATCTATGGCGTTTGTATTTAGGTGTTATTTTCTGTGACAACACCACCCAGTGCAATAGCCTGGCTCCTGTATTTGTGGTCTTGCAATGTAAACTAATGTCTGGCTAAAGGCTAAGGAAACAGAGATCAGCACCACCATGGCTTGAGAAAGACTTTACATTTTTTCACTCTGTGTTATTTTTGGCATGTCTTCTAATTTTTGCCACTTAACAATTACCAGTGCCTTTGGTCCAAGCTATGATTGACTGAACAGAATTATAAATGCATACAAGGGCCATGCCAAAAGTTTCTGGCCTCAACATATTGGACAATAATATTTTTCACAATTTATACGTCAGTAAAATGTACATCCTATACTGACTTATTATGGGGCCATCCTTCCTAGAAGGAGGCCCCATCATGTGTTGATCCTGTCCTTCTGTCTGTCTATGTCTGTCTGTCCGTCTGTCTGTCCCGTGCCTCCACCTAGAGGGAAAACGAAAAGGCCTACAAATACCAAACTTGGTAGGAAGGGTCTCTGGGACACCAGCACTCCGTGGACCAATGTCAAGGTCAAGGGGTCAGAGGTCAAGGTCACGGTGGCTAATTGCGTTGTTGGCGAAAAATCCCGATAACTTCGCCGCCTGTTGTCTGATCAACTTGATATTTGGCAGGTGGCGTAAGGATCCCTTGCCGCCTTGCACCGGGTGACCTCGTTGACATGGCAATGGCCGTTCTGTCTGTCTGTCCGTTTGTTTGTCCATCGTGTGCCTCCACCTAGAGCGAAAACGAAATGGCCTAGGAAGACCGAACTTGGTAGGAAGGGTCCCTGGGACACGAGCACCCCGTGGACCAATTTCAAAGTCAAAGCACATACTCAACTGCAAGGACGGCCCCATAGCGGGCGGCCCCTCAACGGCCGCACCCTCTTGTATGAGTCTACTGTAGATATGACATTCTTGTAATTTATGACATCATAGAGCACTAAATTGAAACGATTTGGAGCGTTAACGCAAACAGTGTAAAATCTGCCTCGCTAGTAGCATAACAATTTTCCAGTCTTTAGCTGGATTTGTAAAAGTTGTGGTTCCATGGCATCTGATTTTGTGAAAACTCGACAAATAAGGTTACGAACTTCTCATTTGAATCAATGATTATAGGGTAGCCTAAATCTGCGTGGATCGCAAATAACAGCATGTCATGGTGAATGACCTGAGGCTGTTTGCGTTGACGCTGTGAATCATTTCTATTTAATGCTCTGCTGTGTGCATCATATCCACACCAGATTCATGCGAGTGAGTAAAAAATGTACGTTTCACTGATTTATGAATTGTGAGAAATATTGATGGCCCTCGTATGTCTAGCTGTGTAAGTGTGTATGTATGTAATATAATTCTTTTAATTGTTGTCTTGTGGTTATTATTGTATGAATCCTGCACAATCTAAACTTTGTATGTTCTATTTTGAGAGTGATAATCAAAGCAGGTGCATTATACATATATTATGCATGGCGGTAAACAGGTTTCAGTGCTGGATGTTGATATCTGTGGACCTTCCATACCAAGAATAATGGGACTTGAAGGTGAACAGGTATGAAATGAGTGACATTTTGACTATAATATTACTCTGGTTTGACTGCGGAGTTTTTATTAACTACAAATGTCTCAGTTTGTTAAGTCACATTACTGTGAACAGTGCTAGATGATTGACTGCAGAGTTGAAACGTAATACCTGTTTATTTAGGTATTGGACTTTAACTGGATTACTTAGTGCATTATGCAGTATATGCAGTGTCAGTATGAATAAATGGCTATGTTGTAATACTAGCAGTATGCAGTATATCATAAAACATATACAAAATGTTACGTATTGTTGTTATGTGCAACTATGTGCTATTTTCGGATGATGCCAAAAGTACAGGTGTAATGAAGATTTATGCAATTTAGACTAAGAATGTTCAAACGATCTGCTATGCAAGTTTGGTTCTTTTTCTCTGCAACATTCTGAAACTTTTGACGTATCACACGTCTTGCTATTGGTAACTGTCTTTTTTGGCCCACGCTGTACATGGTCGTTTATGCAGTGTCTGTTGATTATAAACTTGATAATATTGTTTTGTTGCGGTAATATGTGCAGGTCCATCAAAGTGCATCTGGCTATTCTCCAGTGGTAAGAACACTTCATACAGTTGTGTATGTGTGTAAAACAAATGTAATTTATATGCCTCAATTTTAGTTACCGTTTCAACTGCTTGGTTAGCTTCAAGCAGTAGCTGAAGGATGTTGATTTTTCTGTCTGTCTGAAGTAAAAGTTAAAGTTAAAGTTAAAAACGGACTTATAAAGCGCCATAAAACTAAACGTGTGTAAAGAAACAGAGGTGCTGGCTACGTTACAGTTAACCACTGTTTTCAAAAGCAGCAGTAAACAGATGTGTCTTGAGTTGACGACGGAATGCAGGCAAACTGTTTGCTTCAGTGACTGAAGTTGGAAGATTGTTCCAGCTAGCTGGTACGGCTGAACTAAAAGAACGGCTGCCGTGTGCAGTTCGGGTGCGTAGTGCTTGGAGTAGAGGACGAGTTGATGAGCGCAATGTCATCGATGAACCAGGCTGTTGACTGGAGATCAGCTGATGAAGGTATTCAGGTTGTGAAGTAGACTGTATCTTGAAAGCCAAAGTTGCGAGTTTGAAGTTGATTCGCTGAGATATTGGAAGCCATTGTAATGATTTCAATAGAGGTTGAGCGTGACTAAACTTCCGCCGTGACATGTGTTTTTATAATCCTGTCAGTTGTCTTATCCATGTGTGTTTTTTTATGTCGGTCAACTGTCACTGCCATGCTGCTTTTTGCACAGCTCCGATGATACAGTTTATGTCAGTGCGCTGAATGTTTTTGCATAATAAGTAAGTAAATAATAGAACCGGTAATGATCCAAAAATTGCAATGGCTAGCATTTCAAAAATTCACTATTAATTAATCTCATTAACTTTGAATAAAACTAACAGTGTTTAATTGTACAAGAAACATACATGTTTTTATCATTTGTGTTTAAGTTAACGGCTGTCACAAACTACTGTGACAACAATAGGTCTGTATTATTGTTAGTAGGAGTACTTGTTTGTTCTATCCAATCATGTTCTCCGGAGAAAGCGATTACTATTTACTATTGTTTGCCATGGTATGTGCTTTAGAATATGTTTTCAGTGAAATCACTGTAATCAAATACCAAACGGTCAAAATTGTATCAATCGATAAAAAAATTTAATGATTAATCCTGTGATTTATAACTAATTTCTGTATGTTAGCTCTGTAATAAAATAGATTGTGTATGATTCTCGGGTTATATGGTGATGTAAATTTAAGCAGAAGTAGTCTCAGACTGATATCTCACTTGATGATGTTGCAGTATGTAGATGAAAACATCGGTGTAATGTCCGTCGGGTTTTTACTGCCAAGTCCTGATGATGCGGTGATCTGGCGTGGACCTAAGAAACATAGTACGTGTCATAATAAGCTATGTGAATTAATGTTATTATCGATTATACAAATTACTTTGGTAAATTTATGTAGCATATTAGTCAACATTCTAAGCTTTAAGTTTACTCAAGTTTGTGTCATGTCTTTAAGTCTTTGCCATATAGTGCTTTTGCATAGTAAATAGCTCTCCGAGCTCATTGGAAAAATTCTAGTCATAAAAAATGTTATTTTTTTCCACAAGATTACTCAGAAAATTATGGATAGATTCTGATGAATTTTTTTGAAGCAGGGTTTAGACACGCATGCAAATACCCAAGAACCATTTTGTTTTATTGGATTAATCTGCTTGAAAAATTGATGCAAACTCTATTCTTTTTTACTTTAAATCGTTTTCCTGAGAATCAAGCATTGTATTATGATTAATTTTGTAAAAACTTGTGAACCATTTAATTTGCAAATTTTCCAATATTCATTTGATGAGGACACTATGTAGTGGTCCTCATTCTAATAACTTAAAACCCATGATAACCCCAAAACCCATAAAGTTTAGCCTTTTATCGTGGGTTTAACCTTAAAAAATTCAATAAAACCTACTAGGTTGGTTTTTTAAAAGAACGTTTTTAACCTGTTACATGTATGCATGCCATTGTATAGAAATGATTGAGACGTTTCTGGCGGACGTAGACTGGGGCGAACTGGACTACCTCATCGTAGACACTCCGCCAGGCACTTCAGATGAACATCTGTCTATAGTCCAACTGCTCAGTTCAGCCAATGTCTCTGGCGCCATTGTTATTACCACCCCGCAGGTTCGTTGATTTCTTGTCAGCTAACAGAATGTAAATTGTACATGAAGTACTGAGAAATATTTTTTTTAAAAACAAGCAGTGACATACAAATCGGAATATCAGAATAAAAAGTAGAAGGTATTGAGCATAAAATCTAAAATCAGAATGTCTGCTTTGATATCTGTTTTAGGCTGCTAATAGTCGGGGAACTCACACATTCAGATATTTATTATCTTTGTTGTAGGCACACTAAGCTTGTTGCTAAGGGTTTTCGGTTGTCATAGCAACAAACGGCTGGTAAGCACCCTGTATCTCCTTTTTTTCCTGTTAACATAATTTTTTTTCTAAAGTTCAGCTTCCACAGTACAATAAAATATGCATGGGGTTTAATTCCATAAGGGGTGCATGGTAACCCCTGTCAGCTCCCCGACTATAATGATGAAAAATTTTTGATTGTTTATTTTACAACATCATCATAAACTAATTTATTTGATTGAAAACTAGCAATGATAATAGCATTTTTGTTTACTGACAGCTGTTCAGCCAGTTGTTTCACACAAATGTGTTGAGACACAATTAGTGAGTGCTTATTTTGTCCAGTCTTGTAGAAAAACTAGAATTTTGACATTTCCTGGAAAAAGCAGATGATTGAGATGATTTCAGATCTTTGTCATTGTATCTATTTTATAATGTACAATTTTCTCAGTGACATGACTTCGATCTAATATTTGACGATTATGATTTCATTAATGTTTTAAAAATTTTACGGACTGATCATGTAATTGCTTACAAATTTTGACAGCCATAGTTTTAGGCGATTTTATAGTTGTGAGAGAGTTAACTAGCTGGTCTCATTGGTCTGTACTGTTTATGCAGGAAGTATCTTTGTTGGACGTGCGGAAGGAAATCAACTTCTGCAAGCGAATTGGCGTCCGTGTCATCGGCGTCATTGAAAACATGTCCGGATTTGTCTGTCCAAAATGTCAGGTGCATATCTAGGTTCAAATACCATGTAGCCCCCTAAGCTGTATTAATTCGTCAACTTGCAATCTTCATTTATCATGTTGTTGACTCTTCTTCAACTGCTGCTGCTTTCTTTGGAGTTATTTCTGTTCAATGCTAGATTTTGTACATTCTACAATTTGTCACAGATATTAGGAAGTTGGTAGGATCTTGATTCGTGAATATATTTTGTTCTTTTCTGATATGCATCACTTAATCTTCTGGTCCAGAAATAAATTTTTAAAAAACATTAATGATAATAATAATACAAAATGTACATAGTGCCATGGAGTTTACAGATATAATGTTTGTTAGGCTGCAGTTAAGTGTTAAATAATATGTTATGTACAAGAAATTTGAGCTAATGCTCACAAGCCGCGCGAAAGCTTATAGCAGTTCCTGTTTGCAAACTGTCAGTCTATCTCCAGCCGTTTCGTTGCAGTTCATTCTTATCGTGTGTGTTGCAGTCGAAGATCGCAAAAATCAAGAAAAACACCTTATTTTAAAAGTTTAGAGTCTTTCAAAGTCATCCATGTTGATACGACTGAAAAGCTCGCCACTAGTGCTTGTTGTGGTAGGTAACATGCCCATGCGTATCTGCAACTGTTTTCACGAAAGACTGGCCAACAACGGTAAAATAACGACTTTTACAGGGGTACTGCTTTTAGATGCCCTCGTACGCAGGTTTTCATGAACCTAGAATATCGAGACTTGGACCGTCAAAATCTACGTTTCATGCTGAAAATCTCATACGCAGCTCCTCCATGTCTATCTCAATTGATTCCGGCGCAATTCGCTCTTGAAAAGTGTCTCGCAGCCTGAAATCGCCAAAAAATCCATAAAAACCCTTATTTTGGCATAAAAGGTCATCCAAGGTCATTGACTTCAGTGCCATTTGAGAGCCAGTATACGACTTCCTATTAGTGATTAATAGTAATCTAGGCCCTTCTCGCACTGTTATTGAGATACAACGACTTATTGGCTAAAAATCGCAAATTTTTTCCACCCCGTCTCATTTAGCGCCATCATTCAGGGTGACCCCTTTCGAATTTATGGAGAAGCTTTATGGATTCTAAAACTAGACTCTTCTGGGCAGCCAACGGTGAAGATTTGGTGATCCTAGCTTGCACCATTTTTGACTGATCCACCTGTGTGACAGACAGACGGACGGACAGACAGACAGAATTGCGATGGCTAAGACGCACTGAAAGCAGTAGCTGCTTTTGCACGTAAAAAGTGTTTTATTTTATGTGAAATCATGGTCTGTTTTCATCATGTGTTAACTCTGTTAGGAAAATTTTGCAACATTTGTATATTTGAAATTTGCAACATTTTTACGCGTGAAAGCAGAATGCTTCGCGCGTCTGGGCGTCCGTCTGTCCGTCCATCCGTCTGTCACACTCATGATCTGTATCAAAACGGTGCAAGCTAGGATCACGAAATCTTCACTGTGGACTGCCCTCAGGTCTCTAGTTTATCGTGACAAAATTTTGTGCCACTAGGTGCAGGGGTTCCCCTCGAACGAGGGCGTCAAAGAGGGGTACCCCCTTAAAAAGATGTCATTTTGCCGTTATTGGCTTAAATAATGTGAAAACGGTTGCAGATAGGTTGCTGCTTATCATAACAAGCACTGGTGACAGGGTTTTTGGATTTATCAACATCGATGACCTTGAACGACCTTGAACCCCTCAAAAAGATGTTTTTAGTGAATTTTTCGCAATTTCTGGATGCAGCGCACATTTCAGCACTGAATTGCGACGAAATGGCTGGAGATAGACCAAGACAACCTGCATATGAAGTTTTCAGCATTCAACATAGATTTTAGCAGTTCAAGTCCCGACCCCCTAGGTTCAAGGAGGCCGGCGCAGGCGGGCGTCAAAGACAGCTACCCTTCTAAAAAGTGGTTATTTTACCGCAATTATCTTGTGTAGGGTGAACACAGTTGCAGATAGGCACGGACATGCTGCTTATCATAACAAGCACTGGTGACAGGCTTTTCAAATTTATCAACATCGATGATTTTGAACGACCTTGAACCTTCCCAAAAGGGGTTTTTAGTGAATTTTTTGCACAATTTTGCGCTGCGACACGCATTTCAAGAGTGAATTTCGCCAAAATGGCTGGAGATAGACCAAGAGAACCTGCATATGAAATTTTCAGCATGGAATGTAGATTTTAGCAGTCCAAGTCCGGACTCTCCAGATTCAAACAGGCCTGCGCACATGGGTGTCAACGAGAGGTACCCCTGTAAAAAGTGGTTATTTATACTCTGTTGGCTTGTCTAGCGTGTAAATGATTGCAGATAGGCAC
>Ga0209367_1005068_pt1 | contig 18262 bp, 10 predicted proteins | sample WorMetLIZISLAND2_FD_187412 | JGI IMG/M metagenome (GOLD analysis project Ga0209367, IMG submission 187412) | Marine gutless worms symbiont microbial communities from Max Planck institute for Marine Microbiology, Germany - Olavius geniculatus... ... | reverse complement strand
ACTACGATATTAAGTACTTTTTGACGATTTTCTCAGCTAATCATTATTATTATTAGGCACAGTTTGTTGGAGTTATTTCAAAACGTAATAGGGGTCCGGTTTTTTTGAGACACAGTGTATGTCGCTCACTGTCGCAGAACAGCATCCGCACTGCGCAATAATGCACTTCATTTAACGGCAGGCTTTATTTGTGCTGATATTTTTTTAGGTCTTCTGCAGTGTGAACGGTTGTAATTTAGCAAAGTGCGTCTGCCAAGATGTGAAGGAAAGAAGACTGGATAGTGCAGGACATGATGTCTTTGTGTGAACAAGAAAAGTTGAAACTGGCGCCCTTACAGATGCAGGTCTTCGTAGCGACAAAGGCGGATTTAGGCCTGTTCAGCATGCATATTTGGCCTAACACGGGCTCCAAAAAGGGGGACCAGCAGGTCGACATTTCTGGCATGTGAGAGCCTCTGCATGCTGCGATATTTAAAGGTTCATTTGGTACATTCTGTGGCCTGGGCGAGATGGGAGGCTGTTCGCCGTACTGCAGAATCTGGAATTTACGACAGTACATTTGTAACGCTGAATTTATTACTTATGGTAAGTTATCGTCAGAAATGTCAGAAAATTTATGTACCGCCCTCTCTCCCCACACATTCTTCATTGAGCAGGGACTGCGGGTTCAAATAAGGCCCTGTATAGCGACGATGACAAAGCAGCAGGCTTGCCGTTGTGACTGTTGACGTCTTCTGAGAGGATGCAGTCAGGCGCGCAGCTTGTCAACACGTTGCAGTCGCTAGCGTCGCACGTCGCGCTCCGTCGCTTCTCAGCAGAGATACGTTCACTCAGCGACGAGATGATTAAACGAGCGTTTGTCAGTCATTGAGCGACATCGGACATAATCAACCTGCTGATGATGAGCATTATCCCGCCAAGGACGAGGCGTCGGCATCGGAAAGTCGCAGCCACAGTCTCCAGAGCGGTCCACAAGTTGTATAGAGGGGCCCCACAGATCAAAGACTGTCGGATAGCAACGCGACAATTTCTGGCTTGGATTAAGGGGCTGCGTACGCCATATTGCGATCCACAAGTTGTAGAACAGTTGGCCAGTGGGTCAACGCGTCGCGTACGCACAGCGAACCCTGCCGGCGAGTGGCGCCACAGTCGCAAATATCTCCCTTAGTTCTTCTTCGTCGTAGTCTCTTTCACTGCTCGCCCAGCGGACCGTTTGGTCGTATTGTTGAGTGGTTGGCCGGCGCTCGACTGTTCTGAGAAGATTAGTAGTTGTGTTGTGTCCGTCCGCCGGCCAGTGTCCGGCGATGCACTGCCGGATAGTCGCTCGGAACGTGAACTTTACAGGTCTCTCTAAATGTCACAGAATGCGTGTTTTGTGCCGCTCATGCTTGACGTTCGGTACAACATAATACGATAAGTATTTGCACTTGAAAAATGACAGACAAACTGTAAGTTTAATCTGGCGTATAAACTTAAAACAACTAGAATGTTTTGAAATTAGAATAAAATAAGATAAACGAGAAAAAGTACATTTTCCGCCACTTCTATTATGCAAAACATTAAAATACTGCCTAAAATATATATTAAAAACCAAAAAAGGAATAGCGATAACTGAAACTAGTAAAAAACTAAAACGAGAAAAAACCGTAAGCAAGTTTAGATATCTGTAAAATCAGTCCAAAAGGGGTCAGATGTCTATGGAGAGTAAGCTTTGAGAAAGAAAAAGTTCTGAGATTGACCTACATTGTAGGCGAGACTATGTCATTCACCGTCGATAAGCAACATTTTTAGACATTTTTGGGATCGAAGGAAACTCGCATTACTGGACAGGATCGCATTGCGGTGGTTGCGTTGTTGCTGAAGCAGCGAGGACAGCTTCTTGTGACATATCTCAACGTTACACAGTCCGACCGACCGACCGACCGACCCTGCATTGTACGGCATCTTGGGAGCTATTACGTCACTCTGTCTACCCAGTGTACGGACACCTTGGGTGGCGGGTCTTCCGTACTGAAGCTAGACGTTAATCGACATCGAATATCGGCTGATGAGAATACTATTTAGAGACCAGTGCTCAAAATCTACAGTCGAAACTGTTTTCACGACAGCAAACATTTCTAGAGTTAAAGTTTGCTGCACAGAAATAATTGATAGCATTAGCAGCGTCTTTGGCATAAAAGCTTCGATTACCGACGCCGTCGGTGCCCTGTATAGCTGTCCTGCCACGCTACCAGCCAAGGTGTCCGCAGCCAAGGAACAATGGAAAATACCGAAACTGTCCAACTACGCGTTTCACGTCCTTCTATACACCCTTTCCAGTCTTGCAGAACAGCTCGTCAGCTCAGCACAGGCCGACACTGCTATCTCATCAAATATATATATATATACCGTGTTATGCGTCCTCATGGCCTAGCAGGCGTGCTAAGCCGCATTGTTAGCTAAACTCTACTCTACCGTGAGCATGCTGGTAGATCGAATAACTCAGAGCATTCGTTTTTCGGCTTTGCCATTTTCCGGAGTTGTTCTTGCGCGATGTTTTGGTGCAAGACGCGGTATAGTCACCGTAAGTTGTCCGTTTGTCCGGATGTTCGTCTGTCGATCTGTAACTTTGATGTATTCTGTTCACAAAGATTCGGCTACGGTCAACGCAAACCAACATCGACGATCTAGTCACAGGAGAACGTCTCCACATGTCGGGTAAAATACTTCGTTCGTGGCGTAATTTTCCCCATGCATACAACTACTGTATGATCAGCGCAATGCACGTTTGAAACATTAGTTAACGCATCGCGCATTGTGCTCTATGACAGCAGGGCTCTCTTGTATTTGAACAATCTCATGACGGCGAATATCTTTTGAGCAGATTACAATTTTAAAAATTGGAAAAGCAACTGATCAACTACATCTTCTGCAATGTTGGGTAAAAATCGGTGAACCTTGGTCCACAAACAAATAAGTTTCGTTGTTTGTAGTCGGCGTTAATAGGCCTACAGTAACTGCAAGGCAAGTCGAGGCTGACAAGAATTTGATCCGCAACGAAGCTGGCCACGGGTCAGTGGACTAGCGATCAAACTGATCACCAGATGGGTCACTGGTTAGTCGGTCTTGACCCATAACTCACCAGCCAGCTTTTTACGGCCCAATTTTCTCAATGCTCGGCACATCATCACGGAGCAGCAATATAACGTGGACCTAGAACTGTTCGGGGATTTTGCATTGTCGTCGAATGTTACAAATGTTAATACTAGGCCTATATATGTTTAGGCCTACAGCGACCGCAAAGCCGAGTTTACTTTTCTTACACAGTTGAAAAGCGTTTAGCAAAGTAACTGAGCGACTATGGCAAAATTTCTGACTAGCCGTATAGCTAATCTTTTTCCAGTTTACGTACAAGTTGTAGTTTGTCAGTCTCAAAAAGCTTAATCGCGTTGTGCTGCAGACTGATATAGGCGACTGTAAGCAAGAGCCTGTAGGTAGGTAGTACACACACCAGCGAAATGGACAACGGCATCTGGTATTCTCTCTGTGTGTTAAATCTAGCCGCCAGATTCATCATATAAGCAATTTTGGTTATTTTGCTTCTTGGGCTCGGAAACATAAACGGGACGATTTTAGTTGATCAGCCTCATCAGGTATACGTGAAACTGGAAACGATCAGTATCGCAGTGCGCAACGATTAAATTAAAACGGCCATTGATGATAAAAATTTGCTATTGCCTTTAATGCTGGCAAGGACAGCGAAACGTCGAATGTAAGGGCCAAAGTACTAAACCTCTATATGTTACTGTGTTGTCGATGGTTCTAAAATTTAAAACTGGTTTATTGCACCATAGAAACAGAACACAGATCGTCGACAGGCTGAAATTTAACATTACGCTCTATTATACTGTCAGATGCTCCAAAAATGTAAGACATTCGAGTGCAGATGCTGCATGACAATTGCTGACGTGTAATACGTCACAAGCAACGCGGAACCGCGCCGCATCAGCAACAGCAGCAACTGTCAATCGATATGCGTGTTTTTATGAGCACCATGAGCAGGAGCGCTCTAACGTCAGGCTCTGTTATACAAGGTGAGCCATCAAAACGATACCTTTGGCTGTTTCTGGCACAAAGTTGATTATTCATTGCATCTGCTGAAATGCACAGGGGTGCAACACGAACAGCAATAGACATATATAAATTACCTCTTTACAAATATGTACCGTGTATACGATTAATTATCAGTCATTCTTAAGAATTCAGCAACTTTTATAAAATAGCGTATATGTCGATAACTCAGTTAAGTACTTGAAGGCCGTGATCTGCTGTACTGCTGTGACGTTAACACAAAAATTTGAAAAAAGTGGCAAGTTAGAAAAATAAAGATGACTTTGTCACGTTCTTGTTTACTGTCTTTCATAAATTTTTTTCCGTCAGCGTTCAAGAGCATGCCAATTTTGATCGTATTGAATCGCGTTGTTTTTAAAATACGATACGACGCAGCAGTTAGCGTCCCAACTAATAACCCGTAGAATTGGCCATACTGTTGCTCACCTGAAAATAGGGATATTCCTTTCCGTTGATGTAAAATGGCGTTTAGAAAAATAATTGCTCAGGTGTTGTTGACACTTATACCCCGTTTACACGATCGAGCAAACATCGAGCTGGCTCGTCCAGCTAACATATAGCCAGCTCGTTGAGCCAGCTTGATCGTGTAAACGGGGTATTACAGTACCGTGACTCCGCGTATCTTAGCAGTTTACATCAAACTCTAGTGGCAAGATTGAAACGTCAGTCAAAGCTGCTGTTCGTAACGAAATCTGTCAGCATAAGTCAACTGCACGAATGACATCGTGATGAATTGTGCCGCGTACAGTCAGTCTATCGTGCGGTTCTTTTTTCGACAGATTGGATTCAGTCAGTACTGTTGTTCAACGCTCACCGCTGACAGGCATTGTAGCGTGACACCAGCTTGAAAGACGTTTGCAGATGGCGAAAATCTCGAGTTCGAAAAAAACTGGATCGAATTTTATACACCTTCAGAGAACTGGCTACAAAGTGAGGCATCGCCGAAAATAATTAATTCTGATGCAATCAACAACCCGAGTTGACAAAAATTACGTTTCATGTCAAGTCCTTAGCACATTAGTCTCGCTTTACAAGCGACCGATGTAAATGTGCAGTAACGGCTTCAACGGTGTTAGGTTTGATCCTCGTTGGTGACACGAAAATATGCTAACCGTATGCCTCAGTAAACGCTTACCACTACACTTTCATCGATGATGGATGCTATTTTAGATCCGCAGTGCAGAAAACGATGAGGCGGAATGCTGTAGGCAAGCGGTTGACAGACAAATTGATAAGATGTGGCTACGAATGACTGATTGGCAGATTGACTGACCGGTTTATTAAAGACGCATCAAACGTGCATCATCAGCACACGGCACAGATGCACAGCAAAAATGTGCAACCGCACAAATGCAAAAATACAAAAAAAACAACCAAAAGAATAACCAAGTACGATAAACACATTTAAACAATATTAATTCAAAAAAGATCTTGAACGGATAAAAGTAGCACTATACAAATTGCGTAGTCTCTGGGCGGTAAGCATATGATTATGTACGAGTAGGCCTATGCTAGAGCTATAGATTTAGTGACTATAATGATAAGCACTTGGCAACTAATGACATTGCATGTCTCATGAGAGCATCAGAACTTACGTTTGCATTCATTGAATTAACTCTCCTCCACATATCTCCTCAGCGCTACACATTAAAGCGTTACAAATTTGATCGACCGCGATCCTTTTCGCGTTTCACGGAAAATAATGAACTTTTGTTTACTAACAAACAAAGTTCCGTTGTCTGATTCCGACCCACCTGAGCGCGCTGTGTATGCTAATGCGGTTACATAAGCCAGCCAAGTGACGTTGTTAAAAGCGGAATTTCAATTTTTAATTGTCCCCCGGTCGTACTTATGGCGCCGGGCGGCTTCACGTTGTTCTCTGTCTCAATTTTCTACTTCTGTTGTATTGTTTTTCGCACATGCGCGAGCGTTTTTGGCGATGTCAGTGAATAACTGATAGTCAGGACGAACTTTTAGAAAAAGGCCTTCTATAACACTTCTAAAGACATTTTTGGGTAGAGGCCGGAAATCCGATTTTTTAACACAATATGAACATGCCGAATACGATTATCTTGGCTCCCAAGCCAAATTTTGAGTTTGTGACCGTTTAATTTGCATAAACAAGATGGCGGCCAAATTTTCACTTTTCACTCAAAAATCATGTCGTTTGTTCAGGGTTTAGCCGATTATCACAAAAATTGGCAGAAAATATTTCTGTTGTGACGTGACACGTCACGCAAATTTTGACTTTAATCGGCTAAAAATATCATAACTGTGCATGCGTGAATTTGTCGCGGTCGTAATTTTTGGTCAGCCGTAGTACACTTCGTATCTGAGCTCAACGAAAGGTGACCTTGACCTTTGACCTTTTTGTGGTGCGTCGAGTTTCGTGTGGTGTTTGAAATATACGTACTAAATTTGAAATATCTATGACTGACGGATCTTGAATAATATAGATGCTTTTACGAAAACAGTGCGCAAAAGTGAAAATTTGGCCGCCATCTTGTTTATGCAAATTAGATGGTCAAAAATTTGGCTTGAAAAGCGGAATAATCGTATTCGGCATGTTTAAATTGTGTTAAAAGTCAGATTCCCAGTTTCTACCTGAAAATGCCCTTAGAAGTCACATTTTTGGGAATTCGTCCTGACTATGAGCTGTATAGAATAATAGTAGATCAAGTCAAATTTTGATCATTTTTCGGTTTTTTCGCATCATCGTTACATATTCTTCGTAATGGACTATGTGGCAGACAATAATTTTACGATTTATATGTTTATTTTAGCATATTGTTTCTTAAATTGAGGTATTTTGTTAAATGTTTTCAGATTAACAATGGACCACTCCACTTGGTCCGCTTCCGTCGACAAAAGTTAACAAAATTTGACAATTTGTTGCGTTTTATATGGGACCATGTACACATGGTCTATTGTTATTCGCATCGTGACGGCAGCTGTCGTGCGGACCAAGTCGACTTGGCTCACTGTTTGCTAGTCGGACGTTTACAGTCGTGATTAGAGTAACTTAGATTAGACGTAAAATGTTTATTTCTGCACAAATTATTTACTTTAGCGTGGAAATAATTACAGCGCTTAAAAACTGAAGCTTTACAGGGTGGTTTATTGTTGTGCTTTTCGTGTGCCTTTCTTGTTTTCCGTTTTGTTTAGAAGAACAGCTGATTCACGGCTATCACACTTCCTCTATGCGCCTTGAGATTGTAACTAATTTGTTCTGCTTTAAAGGTTTCGCCTCCAAGCTCCCACCAGGATTTTGCTTAGCATTTCTCGCACGACTATTGTGTTTTCACTCTCGCTGCAGCCCCTCCGTTTCGGCGAAAACATTTTTCACCATAAATTTGCCACCAAAACGGCTTGTTACTGTCACTTTACGCATGTTTTAAAAATTTTATTTTGAAGTTAACAATTATTGTTTTCGCTTTTTAGTTGTTGGTCGATATAATGTGCATTATGACAAAAGCACTGTAACTTAATTTTACACCCGTTGTGCTTTATTCTGTAAGCACAGTTGACATCGCGTAGTGTATCATACTATCATTGTCTAAAACGTTTTATTTGCATAATTAGAAAAAGAGGGAAGAGAGAGAGAGAGAGAGTATTTATTTGGCAAACACACTAACAATAGCGAAAACAATAATATATACACTAAAGGCGGGCTGCCAGAAAAGCAAAAGCTAATCAACGCTGGCCACCCATAAAACTGTAAGTAATCATTAATCAAATTTTAACAGTATCCAAAAAAGAAACAAAAAAAATTTAAAAAAATAAATAAAAAGTGCAAAATCACTTTGTCACAATACAAATATAACAATTAGCAAAAACATTGAATAAGTTTGTGATTTTTAATTACTCTAATAGCAGGGACACCAGTGATAAAGAAACAGTCTGCGTGTCGTTAACTTGTTTTTCTGTTGTTTTGACTTTTCAGTATGATTGCTAGTAAATTTGTGAAGCCTGTACGTCGGTAAAGAAGAAAACACCGAATGTTTGGTGTAATGACTGTAAATGCGCTTCGAGCTGAATCTGACAGCTCGTATGCAGCTGCTTGCATCACCTGTGGGTATATAGACAACTGGTGGGACCAGATAGCAGACCGGACCCGCAGACGTCCGTCACGCAAAACTCGTGTTTATTGCTCAACGAACGTATCCCCCATTGCCCAAAAGCTCTGGCTTTATCACTGCATCCATCTAAGCTTCCGCATAGAGACTTATCGTACGATTTCGTGCTGCCAGCCAAACAGCTGTATAGCAGACACAGCTACTCGTACTAATTGCCAATTAAGCCAAGTATACACTTTGAAGAGAGATGCAGAAGACAGAAGCAGCTGGCAGAAGAGTTCGTCATAAACTTGCCATGTGGCAGAAAACCAACGAAAGAAAGAGAGAAAAGATTTATATGTATAGTTATGCTCGTATTAAAGGCCTACTTTGAATATCTTTTATCGTTAGTTAGTGTATTCACGTCGTAATTTCTTTTTTGTTTGTTTGTGTTGAAACTATGTTTCCCATTTGTTTTTTTTCAATCACGTTCTATTTCAGGCAGCGCGAGCCAGTGTGCACCGGAAGAATTTGCACGTGATAGGCCTTTTATGGTAAAGACGGGTAATCATTTGCTACAAAGATTTGCACAATGTGTGTGCTCAGTGTGTGCGTGTGTTTATACGTGCAGAGGTCGTCGGTCGGGTGCAGTCTGGTGGAACAGAGTCGCAATCATCCACCTGCACCGCTGCAGCCTTCAGCCGAGAAGATGCCTCAGTCGCACGGTGCTGCTGATTCGCGCCTCTGAATCGGGCGGAGCTGCTCGAGCGTATAAAACCGCTAACAGCAGACAGCTGTGTCTGCGATTGCGAGACTCCGTGAAAGCATAGATAGGACTACTAGACGCAGTCTTTGAAAAAATTACTCGAACTCATTACAAACGTCTGCGTCTGGTCAGACGTTCAGTACACTTGCCTCGTCCGCAGTGGCGATATCTGTGTTCAGTTATTTAAACAGCGGTGAGAATGAACAACAATGCTAACAATCGGTCGACACAAGCCAGCGTCGTGCGTCCGTCGACACTTCTAATTCGATCTCACCGTCGATTAAATACCGGTAACTCGTTCGTCGACGTCGCCGCATGCCGGCCGCTGGGAAGCTGAGCTGAGGTAATGGCGGACGTTGACAATCGGATCACAATCAACGTGGGTGGCATCCGGCACGAGACGTACAAGGCCACTCTAAAGAAGATCCCGGCCACCCGGCTGTCTCGTCTCACCGAGGCGCTGGCTAACTATGACCCGATACTGAACGAGTATTTTTTCGACCGACATCCGGGCGTCTTCGCACAGATACTCAACTACTACCGCACCGGCAAGCTGCACTACCCTCTCGACGTGTGTGGCCCGCTCTTCGAGGAAGAACTCGAGTATTGGGGACTCGATGCTAACCAGGTAATGTCAGTTAATGCATTTACTACTCTAAGTTTTTGTACTCAGAATGTTACTGGCGTTTGGTGATATATTTTGTTTTCGAAAAAAGAGTAAAAATAGATACTGTTTTTAACAGTAAACACGGCAAAAATGATAGAAGACATCAACGCTGCAGACTGTGGGGAAAAAGAAAGAAAAAAGAACGTTTATTTTTTATGATCACAGGTATCGAGGATGTTAATGAGGCCTCAATGTGACGAGAAATAAGACGAGACCAATGAAATCGAATAAAGTTTAACGTTTAATTTTCGACATAGCAGTCGGCACTAACTGATTTTTATTTTGAAACCAAGTTATACTTTTGTCAACTAAACGCGAAATTACTTAAGCCTATACATCTGTTATTTGGCATTAGTCAACTCCCAACATCACAAAATGACAAAACCTTAAGGTTTCAGATGAGAGTTAGGCTTATAACACTACGAACAATGTTAGTATGCTTGTTACCTCGTGCGTCGTCGATGAAAACACGACAATGAAAACATCATAAGGCCGAGAACGCGACAACAACAAGAGCATTAGATAATTATACTAGTAACATTGAAATCAAAACTGAATCACAACACGGGTGGCCGGAACAGGCGAATTATCCATTAAACGTCTGATAGCCTGTAACGTCACGTCGCCTGTGCTTCAGCAGTAAGAACAGCATAATAACCGTTCCCGCTACCTGTGTGAATGTTACTCAGCTGACGGAATGCACAGAGATAGAAAAAAAAGATGTCGCGAGCAAGTCGAGTGTCCAGATTCATTGTAAGCAATGCAAACAAGTATAAAGTAAGTAAGTAAATTTAAAGAGCCCACGATGTCGACAGTTTATCGGACTAACATTTTTTTTAAATCGCGAGACATGCGATGAAGTCGTTTATTTTTATTCACTATAAGGTAGCAAAAAAATAAAAACCGGGTGACTTGTTTAAGACTAGAAGGCGCTAGTTAAAGTGCATATCTCCGCCAAGCGAAGTGTACAGAGACAGAGAGACGGACGGACAGACGGACACACAGACACACACATGGACAGAAGCTATCTCATAATCTCATCCAGTTCACTTCGTTCCATTGGCAGAAATAAAAAAAGAAACAAAGCCTTAACTAACGATCAGTATTACATGCGAATTTTTCAATCGTATTTGGATAACAGCGCTATAGGTTTTATTGAAACATTGATTGACAATAGACAACCACAGCCATATCACTCGTTCGAAGGAATTATAGTAAAAAATCTATTGACAGTGAAATCAAGAAACTGCAAACAAGAAACTGCAAATCATTTTTTTTATGTCGAACAGTGGCGTGGGTAGAGCGACTTGTCCGCTGTTTTGAGTGGCGCGTTCTTATGAATCAGTCGTCAGTGTCGATCGTATTTCCTTTCGCCCGGCTGGTTCATCAACGTCCCCTTGTCACAATCATCGCCTTGAGCAGTTTGTCCAGCTGTCCGTGGCTGTCGAAATTGTTCAATCAATACAGAAGGCGAGTGAGTGAGAAAGGCGGGCGCTTGGTTGCTGTGCTCGAGGTGATTATATGTGTCTGTGACGAGCGAGCACTTGTCGCGTTGCTTGGCCCTCATTCACTGCAGCCTATGCATACTCACGCATTATTGTAGTCCAATTGCATCGCTTCAGTTGCAACTTGCGCCTCTCCAGCCGCATAGTGTACTGCAGAGTGGGCCAAAAAGTAACACTTTTCGAGTATTTGAGTTCTCTGGTTAAGCGCATTAATCAAATTTGCAATTTTTTTTCATTTGCTCATGTATCATTTTCATTAAACGACATCTTTCGGAGCGTCTGAAAACGCGAGACCTAGCATCACGAGATCTGACAACGTGAAACCAGATAGCAGGTTAGACATCGCGAGACTTGTGGATTATCTGCTCGTCTGAAGTATTTTTTACTATAAGAGATATTACGTCAACTCTATCTGTCAACCTGCAATTGTGTTTGTCATCTGCGTGTAATATTGTACCGTTCCAGTGATCAGCAGTCGTCAGAGGCTGATGCAGCTACTGCCGTTGCTGATTCCGACGCCGCAGCTGACGTCGCTGCTGGCGCCTGACTGGCCTCGTTCTCGCTGCTGCTGCTGCTGTCGACACGCGTCTGTAAGCACTCCGCATGAGCGCCGCGACAGAATGGCTGACAGCAGGCAGAAACTGCAAGCAACTGTAAGCCGAATCTGGACAAACAGGACTTGATCTGTTTGTCGTTCCGCATGTTTAACTTTTTTTCGACCGAAGAATGTTCGACCCCAGACCAACTCTGCAACTCTGCTCAAACCGTGCTCAAACACATCCGTTTGTTCTGGTCTCAGGTTGTCAGTTCTTGCGATTTCAGCGCCCCCGTCAATCGCAACATATAAAACGCATTCAAATGCATATCAAAATAATGAAATTGCGTACAATATATAGCTAGAACATAGTACGTAAACTACTCAAACTGTTTTATTTACTTATTTAACATGTGACAGTAGGAGTGAAATCAAAAAGGGGTTGCGGGATTATGTTAAACCGCGCGTTGTGGTAGACTTATACTGCGCAATCCAGAAGTTAGTGTCAAGAGACTGCAGAGAAAGGAAGATAAAAGGCTAGTTGGACAGTGCGTACAGTATGCGCGTGGATCTCCCATTGAGGTCTGAAATGAGACGAGTAAGTCGAAGTGATCAGGGCAAGCTAGTTCGCTGACTTATAGACAACAATCCCAGAGAGATGCGCTGCTGCATCGCACATACAGAATGGACTCGGTCTAGTCCGCACCGCCAGTGTCACATTAAAATGTCTCCCGCATGGAAAATCCGCCCGGGGAGAGATAATTACGGATTTGACGTTTCCCCCTTATTACAATATTGCCGGCCCCATTAAAAAATTTTCCCCATTATACGCTGTGTTCAGAAAAAAATGCCCACCCACGTTTTCTTTTATATTTTTGTTGAATATGTTTCGATTTGCACAAAAGTTTTAGGAAATATTTGGTAAAAAAAACAAGTGTTCTTCCGGTAGAAATGTTAGATATTTTTATTACCGGTGATGTCGTGCTGACGTCATATTTCCGTGTTTGGAAATTATGGGGTTTACCATTGAAAACAGACATTTGATGAAATGTTAAAACACATTAATTGGTCATTGTGTTGATGGTGGCTGGCGTACGCGCACTGCGTCACTGCATGGATGACCACTTGCCCGCTATCAGTCAAATGCCTTGATACTGCCAGTCATGTCAATTTTTTTTAAATTTAAAAGTTTAATTCCATCAATATTCAATGTCAGTTTATTGTCCAGAAACGCCTTGCACAAACATGCAGCTACAACCGCTGCATACCCTTGCTGACTCGCAAACGTATAATTTTATCAAATGTTCGTCTTCAACGGTAAAACCCGCAATTTACAAACGCGGAATTATGACGTCAGCATGACGTCACCAGTAGCAAAAATATTTAATTTTTTATCGGTGGGATAGTTGCTTTCTCCTAAATTTTTTGGAAAAAATTGTGGAAATCTGAACATTTTCCGTGGAGATATAAAAAGAAACGTGAGTGGGTGTTTTTTTCTGAACACAGTGAGGATCGCCCCTCCCAGAAAAGTCTCCCGCCGGCCGACAATTTGCCGGTAAAAATCCGCCCCGCCCGGGCGGCCGCTGGCCGGGGCGGTATTTGCCGGTAAATTGTCAACCGAGGGAGACTTTTCTGGGGGCAATCTTATAATGGGACACCGGCACGCACCGGAGCAGCACATAATAAATCCGTCTCGTTGTTATCATTGCCGCAATCAATGCCAATCCTAGGACTCCTAGGTAGTGAACCGACGCTAGTAAACTACCGAAATGTTAACAGGCTCTTACAACCATCGAGCATCATTTTTTTTCTACGAGCCCGCATGTTCGAACGTCATTTTCGTACGTTATGTCTAGAAATATTTTGTCTGCAGATATGTCGGTGTTTTTGTCTGTCCAATGCAATGCACAGCATTGGACACAGTATAAAATCACCTGAGTGTCCGTCCGTGCGTCTGTCCGTGCGTCCGTGCGTCAAACTTTTTTAAGCTATCTTCCTTCAGTCTTTCCCTTTCTTTTTCTTTCCCTTTTTCTGCACCTTCTCCTGTCGGTTTCTTTTCCCCTTTTTCCTTCCCGTTTTCCTTTTTCTTTCCCGTCCCCTTACGCATTCCCTTTCTTTCTCTTTCCGCTTTCTTTTGCCTTTTTCTTTTCCCCTTTTCCTTTCCCTTTTCCTTTTCATTCCCCTTTTTCTTTCGCTTCCCCTTTCTTTTACCTTTCCTTTCCCTTTTTTTCCTTTCCCTTCCTTTTTCCCTTATTTTTTTCTGCTATTCCTTTCCCTTTTCCTCCTTTTTTCCCTCACCATTTCCCTTCTTTTTATATATTTCCCTTTTTTCTATGTTCGCTTTTTTCTCCCCTTCTCTTTTTTTCCTTTCCACTTTTTCGTTTGTTTTTTTCTTTTTCTCTTTCTGTTTTTCTTTCTTTTCTTTCATCTTTCTTTCCGTGTTTACGTTCGTGCGTCCAATATTTGAGGCGCCATATCTCCGTAACAGTTTCAGATAGACGCATGGTCACGATGTACCATTTATAGTAAAGCGCTGGTGACGAATCAAATGGTCTCGTGACTGACAATGTTTATTGTTTAGTTAAAATAATAGAGAAGGATGAAAGGATCATTGCTGCTGTACAATTTGAAATTAAACTGTTTGATTTTTCTACCAGTCTAAACAGCTCACTGATCATATTTATACGGACATATACTGTAAACTATCAAAATGCATTGGACATACTCCGTGTTCATATAAACATTATCTTGTTTCTTTGACATTTCGAAGAGCTGCCTACTTAACGACGCCCGTGCATCTCTCGCTACGACAATGGGACAACGGCACGTACACACTACGTACGCATGCAATTTCAACGTTTCGTCGTTAGCGACACCATGAGATCGCACAATACAATAATACAATAAAATTTAGAGCAAAAAATGCCAGTGGCACCGCAACCATTTTACAATTAACTGTCGTTTCTCACAGGAAAACAGGTGATTTTTAAGTTTAATCTTAAATGTTCGCAAGCACTTTAAAGATGTCACTTCTGATGGCAAACTGCTCCAAGTTCTTGCCGCGGTGACGATAAACGCTCGGTCGCCGATCATGAAGAGCCGTGTCATTGGTACAGTCAGTGCTGACGTCGATGACGAGCGCAGGCGTTGTCGACCAGGAAGTCCAGCGACAGGCTGTAGAGCGTCAGCCAGGTAGGCCGACACACAGGCGCAACTCCATGGAAACGCTGTCCGTCTGTCTAGAAGAGGGCAGTACGGAGTCTGACGACAGCTAGAAGCTAGGAGGACTTTAGCGTCGGTCCACAGTGCATTACGACGACCTTGTACTTCCAGTCGTCGACGACAATTGCATCTCGGCATCTGTGACAAGTGTGCATCAGAGAACAGCAATAGCGACATACACGACAAGCGCTAGAAAATTTTAATGCTATAAACTTATATGTTGTCAGTTCGCTTTCCGTACTGACTTTTTCGCATTTTCGACCTGCATTTCTTGTGCAGAATTCTGTAGTTTCTCATTTTCAGTCGCTGCGCGGAATTGAAAGTGAAATGATACTCTATTATCAAAGTCAAGGTCACGTTTTGGGGTCACAGTAAAAAGCAGACTGTATATGGCTATGTAGCAACGTTACTCTTATCTCTAAAGGTTCCGAAGACATAGTGACCGAACTTACTGACAATCGCCATTTTCGACCACTCTACTCCATGGCGCTTCCGCGAATATTCGCATAAACCTTTTATTACCAGAAAGTAGAGTATCTAACCTACGTAGCGTAAAGTATGAGTCTATCGTTATTGAATTTTTTTGTTCGTGTTGGGCTCCGGAAAACGCATATTTCGCACAGTATATGGCGTGCGTAATGGTCATTCAGCGTAATTCAAGATTTTTGATTTTGGCACCAAAATTGAAAACGCTCGTGCGGCTTCCTATTAGGCCTAGTGATCAATAACCAATGGTTGCAAATCACAATTTTATATTGTTCTCTCTTTTAACATTTTCGATAAAGGTGAATCATTACGAATTTCTGGATTAGTTAACATGTCTTGAGAGCAAAGTCGTTTGTGGGACCGAGAGAGAAAAAAATTTGTGATTTTAGCTTTAGTCATTTTGACAGAATACCGGCTAATGTTTGACATTCTGTAAGCGTTTTAAACAAGTTTTGCTGACGCTCTCTAATACCGTGACTGCGGTAGATAACTGCTACTTAACGAAAAAAGCTACTAAGTCATTGTTCGACATGTTAGTCGTGCAGATTATTTTTTATCACAGCTTGGTTAGAAGTGTCCAGACCTAAAGATAAGATAACTTCTGCAGAAGGACAGACAGAAGTAAACCACCACGTTCGGGCTCAGCTTCTGAAAACGGTTGCTAAATGATTTTAACTTTGGTTCGTTAAAAATGCGTTTACATTAGCTACGTGAAAAATTTAAAAATCATCTAACGCATTGCTGAAACAAGGGAACAAACGAAACAGTTTTGATTTTTAGAATGGCGTACGGTTAGTTGCGTTAGTCTTAGCGCATTGGGCTACGTCGGTTTGACCGTTTGATATCGGTTTTATCCAAAGTCAAGGTCGATGGAGCCTATTTTCACGACCGTCGCTTTTGTAGCAACGTTTACTCTTACTGGCCGTCATGTGCCAAGTGTCTTACAAAAATTATCCAGCGCATAGGGCAGGTTTACCTTCTGACTAATATTTCACAAGGTAGTGTAGCGACGCGTTTAAATGTTATGGATTATTTTAGTGATATTTTTATTACGAATTTCGTGCCAATTGTTGAAAACAGACAAGAGTACGGTGGTTTGTTTTCGCATCAACGTGATGACTTATAGCTTATTGTCACATAGGAGCTGTGCTATCGCATATTCACAATTGTGCAGAATTTTTTTGCTAAAGACAAAATATCATAGCATCATCGCGCCGTCATCCGATGCCACGTCGTTGAGTGTCTGCTGCATCCCACTCTACAGTACTATAACACCGGCCTCCCTGTTAATAGTGCGAAAGATGAGCATTCACTAAAGACTACGTTGCATTAAGGGCCTACTAGACATGACGTAGCCTATAGGCCTACCGCAGCTTCCATATCGCGCGACGAGACAGCAAAAGCTATAAACTGCCCGTATACATAGAACGTAAAAAAATTCTTTACTTCCGGTTGCCGTACGTCTCTAAAAACCTTCGTCTTTCAAAAGGTTTATTAACTCTTTAAAGATATTGGTGCAGTAGTTTGTTTGCTTTCAAATTTTTATTGGAACAAATCTGTCTGCGTCTAGTCTGTTGTGCTGCCGTATTTTATTATGGTTGTCATGGGTAAGCCTATTTTATTTAGTGTCTAACTTTGTTGTGTAATATTGTACAAAATGTCGTAAAATAAAAACAATTTTTAAAATAAAAAAAAAATTATTTTTGTCTTATTTTTAGCCAGACTGCAACCGAAAACACAGAAAATTTTGGGCCTAAATCACTGAAACATGTAATTGCGTATGGTCCAACACAACCCAAGAAGTATTCTCAAGACTAATTTCTCATGGAAGAACATTGAAAACATTTTAGCTTTTTTCATCCTAAAACGTAGGTGAGTTTATCTTAATTTATCTAATTTATCTTGGTTGCAACCCAGCTAGCTGTGCAGCGTATGTAGAGACACGCAAATGCGAAATGAAAGCGTGAGCGTGAAAAGCTGATTGAAGACGACTGATTGGGATGGACGGACACCGATACGTGCGCATGCATTAGTGTGACACCGGGGACATTTCATGCCGTGATCCCGGACTGACTAATCAGCAAAGTTCCGTTCTTCCGTCCGTTTAGTTGTTTGATTTGGTGCAGTCGCTACATAGGAAGGTACATTACGCTAACTCATCCTGTCACGCGTTGCGAATTTGTAACAATTATAAAGCTAATCTGGCGTTCGGAGTTAGCAGATTTTTATCTGTCCCATTGCTATAGCATAGTAAGGGACAGATTATAGAATCATTTATTTATGTTTCATTTTGTATTTAACGCATTTTTGTAAAATTCTGAAAGATCCAAATGACGAAGCGCTTAAGTTTAGGCCTACCGGTTTATATGCACAGTCAAATGAAGACTTTGTGCAAGAACCGTATAAATGAATTTATTTGACCTGGTCGGTAAACCGATTTTTTTCGCACGCAAGCGTTTATTGAAATGAGCTCAGGAATCAAGACAACAAACGTCTGGGCAGCTATGGCGTTCTGCGCTCGCCTTCCGGTGAGGTCCGAAGCAGAGTTCCAGCATTTCAACACATATAAAGTTCTTGAAAACGCATTTCGTGGCAACAAATTTTTAATATTTTGGGGGAAGGGGTTGAAATAGCAATTTGTTTTTTAATTTTAATATGTAATAAACACTCAAGACAAACGCGCGAGGACAACAACATAGAAAAACAGTGCAAGAAAAACTACAAACATTACTAGAAAGGGAATAAAAGAAACACAGAAATACAAATACAGGGTGCGGCAGAAAAAGTAGCCCCTAAAGTTTTTCGCTGTTTTCTCAGCAACCGTTTAGCATTTTAATCTGAAAATTTACAGATTTATTTACTAAATTGTTCTACGGCTAAATGCCAAATAAAATTTGATTCCATTGAAAAATGACG
>Ga0209367_1005067_pt1 | contig 18263 bp, 13 predicted proteins | sample WorMetLIZISLAND2_FD_187412 | JGI IMG/M metagenome (GOLD analysis project Ga0209367, IMG submission 187412) | Marine gutless worms symbiont microbial communities from Max Planck institute for Marine Microbiology, Germany - Olavius geniculatus... ... | reverse complement strand
ATTATGTAGCCACAGATGTACACCCAAATTAAGGTTGCAAAATTGGTTATGAATTCGAATCTAGTGCTGCCAGGCTTGACTGGCCGACTGGTATGAAGGCATGATACCTTGGCACTGTACCTTGCTAAGGTTGATCTCATCAGTGGCTAACTGCCGTGAGGGTGTCTGTCTGCGGCAGTATGATGGGTTCTCATACTGCCAACCCATCATACTGCCTGCTGTAGGTAGTCTCTGTAAGGCAACACTTGCCAAATTGTTCTGCACTTACTGCAGTCAGTCCGTATTATGCTCTATTGAACCAAATAGGTGGCTGTTGCAGTAGTAGAGCCTAGTTCCAATGATTGAGGTGCTCAGCAGTCTTAGATGCCTCGACAGTAAGGAATGGCCTGATGTGTCGCAATGCCTGGGTGTGAAAGTTACCGGTAACTCTGGTAATAAATGTTGCATTTTTACCAAGTAATCAACCTAATTAATTAGAAGTAATTTTACTGTTGCACCACACAAGCCTGTAATTGGGATTTCATTACAGTGTGGGTTCTGCCATTTTTTATAATATCCTGACAAGTAAAGATTGTTTAACAGTGTTTGTGTTACATGTGCTGCTGTTTGTAGGAGTTGGAGGGCATTGAAGTGCAGAGACAGCCGAGTGGTTGCGTCGTGCATGAGTTGGTATAAATACTTGGTGTTTGCTGCAACGTCAGTTGCTGTTCTGCTGACTACCGGTACCAGACATCTCAGCATGGCATGGAGGTCAAGTGGATCTTCCAACGCACAGCTCATTGAGAACTTACAGGGTATTTTGTAAACGTGTTAAAATATATGTAGGGCTTGCGTCGATCACCTAGCAAAGTGATGTCATAAGAGCTAATCACGATCCATCAGCTGTTTACATTACTAGCATCACATAGTGACTAACAGTTGAATGTCTGCTGGAGACCAATTCAGGCACACCAGCGGCAGCATCTCGCTATTGTTCAGTAGTTGCCACTAGATGTGAAAGCGTTTTTTTTTAGTATTAGCTATTACACAGAAAGTTTTATCATTGTTGCCGCCTACTACTTACGCGGCCTGGCCCACTGGCTACCCTGTCGTCAGTCTGCCCTGCAACTATCCACTGCAGCACCCATTCAGTCACTTCTTTCTCTCACAACATGCAGCTGGCTGCTGATGCTGTGACGGCTTCCAACCTGTCCTCAGGTTGACTGAAAATGCCGAACATGAAATAGCCAGATGCTTTTAGTCGCATGATGGCACATCTCTATTATACAGTTTCAAGAGACATAAAACCGAGTGACGTGTTGTTCTAGTTGCACGAATGCGAAAGACAGGCAGGCAGATGCAAGTTTGAACAGTATGTGTGCATCTCTGCAGAGGCAGTAAAGCATATACAGTGTGTATGTATTTGTTGTAAACAGCTAATGGCATCTTAAAGAATTCGCGGATTGCAGCCGCTATGAAAGCGATCGACCGGGGCTTGTTCTGTAAGAACAATCCATACATGGATGCACCACAGGGAATTGGATATGCTGTTACCATCAGTGCACCACACATGGTAATTGCTTGTTGCATTAGAGGTTTTGATTTTTCTTCTGTTTTGAACCATGTGAAGTCTTAATTGTCATATCTTACTGTGACATAAAGGTAGATGGTTACTAGTGAAAATGTCTAATGATGAAGTCTATTCTGCTTTGCTATGTCAGAATATTATTAATCTCAGCATCTAATTGCTCTCAGCTGCATCTGATTAGCAGGCCAGCCTCTTAAACACCAACTAGCTGGTGGAATTCAACACTGACAGTGTACCAGTAAACAGAGAAATGATGCCATTTATTTTACATAATGGTATAGAATGAATTTCATGCACATTGTTACAGAGACTAGGGCTGCCACAGGTACCCGGGTACCCATCGTGTACCTGGGTAATAAACTACCTGGCTAATTTTTTACTACCCGGGTACCCGCATAGAATATATAATATAGAATATATATATATATTATATAATATATAATTTAATTTATTTTTCAATTAGTGTTAAATATTCAGTTTATTTTACTAGCATTAGTTTTACATTTTGGAATAATTTTGTTGTTTCATTTGATGTTGTAACTTTAAAGTTTCAAATTTTCGATTGGTGTGCTGTCCCATCTCTAAATATTCGAGGACTCATGGACTTAATTAGGCCTACACACATTTTATTTTGCATAAAAGTGCAGCAAACAGACAAAGATACACAGAGAAAAAGAAGAAAACAAAACAACAGAAAACGCGTTAAACGCAACTTGTAGCTCGGAATAAAACTCCAAAATCACCGTCACAACTCATAAATCAGTTTGTGTATAAACTTCAAAGATCTCTCGTGAATCATAGTGTCACTTTCCTGTTTTAGCTTATGCAGAATTTATTTCTTTTGTTAAACTGAGCAGTTGTGCAATAATGGACAGTCATTTTAGCAGCTTTTCATTTTATGCTTGACATTTGCACCAGAATCTGAAGATAGATGAAAAAGTGAGAATAGGCCTATACCTTCCCCCCTGTACAACAGTGTCATACTTACTTACTTACTACCCGATGGGTACCTGGGTACCTGCTAAGCTACCTGGTCGGGTACCCGGGTAACAAATTACCCAATAACGGCAGCCCTAACAGAGACTTTTTGCTACTAATGCAATGGTAGTTGTTTGTAGTTGCTTAATTTAAATAAAATGTGGAGTATGCACTTAATTCATCTTATACTTGGCATGAACACTGGTGAAAACTATCTCAGCATGCAAGTGGACTATGTGTAAGTGTGTATGTTTCTATGGTTATAATGCTGCAGTAGCGGCATTAGTGGATCACTGACTGAATGAATGTCTTCTTTAGTACTTTTAATGCAGTTTCTTTCCGTCTTGCCAAATGGCAGGCTTATGAGAATCTTTTCTACTAGCTGTTCATATCTGTAGCTTTTCTTTCCATGTTTTTGTAGTCCATGCTCATGATGTTATTTAGCATTTGCAAGTGCTTTAGTTCTCTTTTTGCTTTGCCTCACATCCTGCCTTCCGTAAAGGTAAAAAAAGGTAAAGGTCGTCAATTTGTATAGCGCATCATCGCAAGCATTCGCGCGCCTCTAATGCGCTTTCGTCGCTAACCAGAGCCGCCTGCCGCACGGCCACCGTGTGCAGCCTGCAGACACAGGCTGGCACAGCGGCTGGCTAGGCAACCCCAGTCAGCTGTACCAAGGTCCCCATCTTCCGTAACTCATGTAAATGAGTTACTGCTCATTTTACCATATCTTTGTAGCATTGATTAATATGTCGGGATGTGTTGTGTGAATGCAGCATGCTCATGCATTGGAACTACTGTCAGACATGATGTATGATGGAGCCCATGTATTGGATGTCGGCTCCGGCAGCGGCTATCTCACAGCTTGCATGGCAATGCTGGTAAGTCGTTCACTGACTGTTTATTTTTTCCGCTTCTGATGGCCACCATTGCCACTGTAGAGAGCAATCATTCGTCAGTCTTAATGTGCCGCTTACGTAGTGATACATAATCTTGTCTTCTGTAATTTTTACACCATTTCCGTACACTGTGTTACCTAAATTCAAAGACTTTTTAATTTACTTGTAGAAACTGTTTCTAGTGAGTGATGTTTGGTGCACTGGCCGCAGGTTGGTGAGAGGGGTGTGGCGGTCGGTGTTGATCACATCGATGAGCTGGTCCAGATGTCTATTGACAACGTGAAAAAGTCGCAGGACACAGCGCAGTTACTTGCCTCTGGTCGGTTGCAGCTTGTAGTCGGAGATGGTCGCCTTGGATATGACAAGTATGCGCCGTATGATGCGATCCATGTTGGAGCCGCTGCCCCTGAAATACCAAAGCCTGTGAGTGTATGCCTACTGTGCCCACCTGTACAGCATGTGTGATCTAGTTAATTTAGCTGGATAATGGTTTAATCTTAAATGTTAAAATTTATCTGTTGCAAGTTGGTCTTATCTTTTATGACATCTATTTTTTATCAACTTTGACATTATCATGCATTCAGTACTTTATTGCGGGATGACTGCTGGACAAACGGCAGTCTGTGGCAACAAATCGAGGTCAAATTGCACTGGCCAGGCACTATCTGTAACCGCTGAGGTTGCGGCGAGTGGCAAGGATGGCAGCTTAAAGAGGTAAAACGCATTGGAGGAAATCCGTTCCACACCCACTCGTGGTGAGATGCGAGTTTGGTAGGCGGTTTAACTGGGGGTGAGATAATGAGGTTTAACTGTAGTTTTGCTTCTCTTATCTACCTTTCCATTCTGTTGCTTGAAATCTGTAGCATGGTCTTAGCAGTCATATCTTACTGTGTCGAGGTAGACTATAACATGGCTGAGAGAATTTCCATGATCTGTGACAGCTAGCAAGCAAGTGAGTAAAGTGAAGTAAGTAAGTGAAACATAACTTTATATCGTGCATAACGTTAAAAAAACCTTTAGTGTGCTAATGCTCCAATACTGCTGACTTGTGCTCTGTTGACATGGATTTGCTGGTGCTTTGCATGTAATTGATTATTCCGTTGTGTGACTTCAGCTCATCGACCAGCTGAAGCCCGGAGGCCGACTGATTTTGCCCGTGGGTCCCGAGGGTCACAACCAGTCACTGATCCAGGTGGACAAGCTGCAGGATGGAAGCACGGTGAAGAAGGAGCTAATGGGAGTCATCTATGTACCGCTCACCAGCAAGGAGAAGCAGTGGTCAAAGTATGATTGATTAGAGCACTTTACCGCTTTGCCTACGGTAGACTGTCTTGTAATCACTTCCATATTATCTGCTGATGATCAATTAATGCTAGCGATGTTAGTGAATAATGATGTCAGACCAGTCTTATAAGTATTGTGTACAGTTAGTACAATAAGAAAGTTTGCCAAAAATCACTATTCAAGTCATAAGATTTACAGCTTTTTTTCTCCGCTTCCAGTGGAAGCGTTAGTTATGACATGCAAGGCAGGTGGTTCCGTACTTTTGGGATGCCATGATGAAGGCACATTCTTCGGACTTCCGACGTGTTATCGGGACTTGTAGATCTATGTGACTTTGTAGATGACTGCCGGCAGGTGAAATGAGTGGCAATGCAGAAACTTGTTGTAATGAACTGATATGTGTGGTTGAGCTTTGCCTACGGGTTTTGCTGTTTATGACTGAAGCATTGGTCATAGTGTGATTAGATTAGCACTGTCATGTCTCAACTTTACAGTAGAGCTGTCAAAGCGTTATTTTTTTAAACACATTAACGCACTGTGTTAATTTTTTAACACATTAATTAACGTGTTGTTAATGCACCTAGGCTCGTCGAGAGGGAGAGTAGGAGGGGGAAGTTAACCCGCACCCTGCAACTTTTGGGAGGCCCCGCCTGTAGAATATAGAAAGTTAGAAACATTTTAAATGTATAATCAGCAATAACTTGCATCATAGCTAGCAGAGAAATTTATTAGCCTATCGTCGGAATAACTATTTATTTACAGTAGTGATGGAAAAGCAACTACAGTTTAGTTACTTGAATTTATTCGGTTGTCAAATAACCACAGTTCAACGGAATATTGGAACTTTTGCTTTACAGGATTTAGTAAATTAACATAAATTTACGCATGTGCGTTAATTTTTTTAACGCACATTAATTTATTAATGTGTTAATGCGTTAATTTGACAGCTCTACTTTACAGCTGTGTTTTTTTGCATGATGTAATCAGTAAGGATCTCACTACAGCAAAAATGCATTGCCACGTTACCAGTGCATTGTAAAACTGTATATTGTACAAAAACTAGATAATGTTCATATGAACATGGAGTCTGTCCAATGCATTTCGATAGTTTACAGTATATGTCCATATAAGTATAATCAGTGAGCCATTTAGACCGGGAGAAAAAATCAAACAGTTTAATAATTAATTGTACAGCAGCAATCATTTCATCCTTCTGTATTATTTTACTAAACAACAGACATTGTCAGTCACGAGACCATTCGATTTGTCACTAGCGCTTTACCATAAATGGTCCATAGTGACCATGCGTCTATCTGGCACTGTTACGGAGATATGGCGCCTTAAAGGTAATGGGGTCACGAATTTGACCTTTTGGATCGGTCACGTGACCGTTCGACTCCCGGGGGTCGAGTTCCAATTTTGTATGAGGCTTTTTTCAAACAGTTTTATGGTTTGCTGGAAATATGCAACCAAAGCATTTTCTCACTGTCCAAGAAATGATAATCTCCCTAACAAAAGATATGCTACCCAGTACTCACCCTCATTCCTTTTTGAGACCAGTGTTTGTGTTCTATATCATTATGTAAGAAATACTCTCTTAGTGCTAAACGAGGCACTAGTAGCTGCATTATGTTATTTTTTTTGTTGTACTTTGCATTTAATAACTGTTTTTGTACATGTGTTGTTAGGAGTAAACGGTCAACTGATCTGTAATTATTGAGTGAAGAGCGTTCGTTGGTTGGATTTGAAGTGACGTCATTATGCAGCCAGCAAATGTATAGCGTTTGCCTTTGTTCCAACAGCTAATAGTTGCATCCACCTTGTGCTCTGAATAAACTCATAAGCTGAAACAATGTCTAATAAACTATGCATATTTATCAAATTACAAGTTTTATTTTATAATTTATTTGGAGTTTTGGCAATTGCAGCTGCTTATCTCGGAATGGTTTCTGTTCTGTCATCCGAGAAAGATGCCGTGCAACAACTGAACAATGCATATATTAGTGAAACAGGTGAAGCTTTTGGGGTATGGCTGCAGGAACATCGACAGGAATTTTCGCAGTGTGATTTAAGGCCCTACACACAAAACACCAGCAGATCTGCAGCAATGGAGCAAAACAAGTCTGTAGTCACAGACCGTGCCATCTTTCTTAACCATGTCGTACACTAGGACTGAACTAAGGTGATGGTCTCGGTGGATCAGGGAAGCGATACACATCGGAAAACAACAAGACAATCTATGAACTGAGATGAATTTTCACATCTACGACAATTTTTTGTTTGCCATGTTGATGTCTAGCGTTGAACAGAAATAATTCCGAACAGCAGTTGCCAAGATGTTGACAAGTCAGTAAATAAAGCTGGTAATTTGATGTATTCTCGTAGTTTGTTGCTGTTTTTGCTTATCAGTTTATTCAAAGTATCTCGTGCTTTGTTTCTGCTTGGTCTCCCTCGCAGTGGTTCCTTAGTTGCTATCGGCATCTTGATGTTTTTCTTTTGTCACAGTTTGAGAGATTTCTGCACTTTAATGCTTGTGATGTTGTGGTCAGCTGAATAGCAGCTTCTTCTTTTTGTCATATGTTTTTGTCGCAGTAATGTTTTTTTCGTTTGCTAACATTAATTGTTTTTAGATGCAGCCTAATAAGCACATTATTAACATATTCAGGCTATCTCCCCATTATGGGTTTTGGACACCAGATTGTGTCATATTGCACTCGTTTAAGTTATGACATAAGCACTGGGCGACTTCACTTTTTGACTTAGACTTTCGCTGAGCTAAAGCTAAAGCTGAATGCTAAAGTCTGTACTTAGACCAAAGTTTAACTAAACGATTAAAAATGGTGGAAAACCAGTAAACCTAACAGGAAATAAATCAACCAGTTATGCTTGGACTTGCTTATTTAATTGCGCCGCGCACGCAAATGACGTAATCATGTTACATCTTATGTCATTATATGGCTATTCCGGCGTTTATCCATATAGAACTGTAAATAGTCGCCATTTTTTTGCTCAGCTAAAGTCAAAAGTCAAAGTGAATTTCAGCTCAGCGAAATTACTTCACTTTTTGACTTAAGTAGGTACTTAGATCAAAGTTTAAACTCAGCGAAAGTCTCAGCAAAAGTCAAAAAGTGAAGTTGCCCAGTGTTTTTTTTCATCATCTCGTATTTATGTTTTCCTAGCCTGCTGTCTGTATGTGAAGTTTGTTGTTTCACTTGTGCTAATTGTTTGATCACAACAGTCTTTGTGTGAAAGTTTTACAGAAAAAATCCAATTTACAGAAATATCAGCAGTAAAAAGTGCATCATTAGCGAGTAGAGGAAAAATCAAAGACTGGAGACTAATAAGATGATAAATCTAACAACAGTCCTGTATTCTACTAAGGCGGTCCAATTTTTTTGAAAACTTAAAAATGAAAACCAGCAAAAATTGAAATGAAAACAAAACATTGCGCAGAAAGTAAAAAGCAGTTATCTGAAGGCAATGTGAAGTTAGGTTTTATGCATCATGTTTGTGCTGTTGATTTGATACACTGCAAATTCATGACTTGTGCATCATCACTCTATTTACAACTCAGAGTGAGAAAGTAAAAAACAATTGTTTTTGCTGTGTTTCTGCTGAAAATTTTGTTTTTTTTCTTCAATGCAGTATTCACTGCTAAGATACACACAAGAGTTAGAATGGAAGGTTAATGAAGGGTAATTAGACTCATAGTGATGACGGTGATACTGCATATGATTTCTTGATGAATCCGCTATCAGCAGATTTGTGATGTCCGATGAAATGTGTTGTGACTTTTAATTTGTTGTAACAGAGCAGCGGTTTCATGGGTTTGAAGGGTTGCAGGCAATGAGCCGCAGTTTTTTGAGAAGCAGCTGCAGATTTCCAACAAAGATATTGATGCTCATAATTTCAATTCTGGTTTCAAATTCCCCCAGAGTGGTTGATTTTTAGCCCAAATTTTGTATTTTAAAGCATTTTTTGACAATGAGAATTTTTTGATAGGTCAAAATTTAAGGAGTGACAGTTACCAGTTCTGTTACCAGTTTTACCCTGCAGTGATGTTACGGAGTGATTCAGTACTTCTTGCAGTTGTTATTTAATGAGATAGAAATTTTTTTCTCCAAGATTTTTTGGAAAGTGTTAGATGCAATTGTTGTCATGTGGCCAACAGCCAACTAACATAAAGGTTTAGCTAGATCACATGCATACAACTTGTAGCTGGGTCTTGAAAATTTGCAAAATTGTGGCAGTCATGCCTTGCTGTGGTATTTTATGCGAATGTTGCACTAAAATCGTAGATTATGCGTATGTATGTTTGGATTGCATATTTGTGCCTGTAACACAGGCTTGTGCCCAGCTCACGTTAGTCGGACTTCTTCCCTGGTGAGAAATTCTTTTTCTACCGACCACATTTTCTTTCCACTTGCCGAAGTGACCATGTGGCTTGTCTGATAAAATAACCGTTGTGTTTTGGCCAACCAAGTGCAGGTAGCCAGTTTTATGCTGCTTTAGCGTGTGAGGTGGTTCCTTAGATTGGCTCTGCTGCTGTGTGCTGCATATTAGCATTACTTGCCAGTCGTACGTGCTGAAACAGTGTTTTCGTTTGCATATGAAACTGCAGTAGTTGTTGCACTGCATACGGTATGTACCGGCAGATCGTTTTTACGTGGACTTGACTAACTGACTTGAGATGCAGTTTTGGTTTGGGTTCTTTTCGTATTATTGCAAGTACACCAACCAGCAGCTTGCTTACTGGTCCATTGTTGTGAGAGTTGATGAACTAGCTTTTACTGTAGGTGTGTACTTTTTGCACAGTTTGACGTATTGATTTTACTCGTGTTATGGTTATTAGCGTTTTAACTATTGGCTGCCAGGAACAGTGCTAGTGTGCACCCTGTACAGATGGCATTTTATAGCCATGTTTACAAAATGAATCTTTGATCAATCTTACAGATTTTTTTGATGACATCATACTGAACAAAATTTTTAATTTGCATCTAATCTTAGTCACCACCATCTTCTTATTTTCAGCTTGTCGTTCATTTTCTGTTAGCTTTCAAGTGACTGGTGAGGGCATTAAAGTTCTAAAGTTAAGTTTGTACAGTTCTTAGCTACTTGACTTTACACGTTGTGGAAGTAGTTTGTAAATTTGGCTACAATTTCTACGAAGTATGTGATCAGTGACTACGACTGCATCATTGACATTATCAAATTGTGTTGCATTTCAATGTTTGCAGATTTTGACATACATTTTTTGGACTCCAAAACATCTTAATTTTAGCTTGCTGTCTAAAATTGCTATGCATGTAATAATAAATTTCACTTTTGTTTTGAAAGTGTCATTATCTGTCTTACCCTTGTTTGCAGTATTGCCAGTTTGATGCATTCATCCTTTTTAGTTATGCTTATTTTGCCCAGTAGTTAAATTATTTTGGTTTAAATTATATGTAAGTTAGCTGTACTGCTGCAGGAACACAGCTGGAAACTGTTGCAAGTTGTGGAGTAGTTTGAGTTGCAACGCTTCGATTGCTGCATCCATTTGATTTCACTAGAGTGCTACGTTTTTTGCAACATGTCATGTACATTGTACATTGTATACTAAGTCCTGAGGCGCGTTTCGCACTTTTTTCTCTCTGAGAATCTCACTTCTACGGCTCAGTTGTTCTCACTAGTTCTCACGAAAAGTGTGAAACGCGCAAGTAAGAATTCTCTGAGAATTCTAACATAGAATTCTACGCTAGCCAATTTTATCTATTTGGATGACGTAACTCAAGCAAGTGGGCGGAGTTAGCATAACGTACCAAAGGAAAATCTTGCTCACAATTTCTCAGATACTCTCAGAGATGTAGAAAGTGCGAAACGCGCTTCTAAGTTAGAATATCTGAGATTCTCAGAGATTCTCTGAGAAAAAAAAGTGCGAAACGCGCCTCTGGTTGCATGAACGACGTCATACATGTCTCGAATGTTCATAGCATCAACTCTCCATCGCAGTGCATGTCGTAGGCAGCGCTGGGGTGCACCTCAAGATGAGAAGCGACGTTTTTTTCATCAGGCTTGAAAATTGCGGCGCCTGTACAGCCTAGTTTATGCAAACGGCATCTGCAGTCGTTAGATGTGATTTCTGGGATTTCAATGCATCCAGAATGCATTTGCGGTCGGGGTAACGAACGTGGTTCCACTCCAATCCCTGCTGGAGCTTACAGCGCTCCCCCAGAGGCTCTGCTCACGACGCCCTGCTCTCCTCAAGGAACCTTCTCTACTTTCAGCATTTGGCGTCAGATTTCGGCTTTTGTGAGCCTCAGAATTCCACCCCATGACAAGACAAATTCTTGGCCACGCCGCTGCTACCTACATCCACGGTAGCGGCCACCATGGCACAGGCAGTTGCCATTGCACTTTTAAGCGTGCTACGGCCATTTGTGATTGTGCCCATTGCATGTGTTCTTTACACTTTACACTGTAAATAACACAGATGTTAAAAACATTCATTTGCAAATAAAAAAAATTAAAAACATGTTTTTGTACTTTTATAAAAAAAACATTATTAAAAACATGATACTGCAGATGTTTCCAATCGCTACTTTTTACTTTGGGCATTTTTTAAAAATTTTATGTAACCGTGATTATGGTACATACTCAATTATGAACTATGCAATCAAATGTCAGAACAAATACCAAGTATACTAGTCACGTTAACAGTTTTTAACACATCTTTAGCAATTTATTATAACGATTGAACAAGAACAAAAAAACATGACGTTAAAAAGCACAAAAACATTAAAAAATAAAAAAAAACATAACAAAAAATTTTTAAAAACATTGAAAAAATAAAAAAACCTAAATAACATGTTAAGACATAAAAAATTTTTTTTTACATCTATGGTAAATGAATGTACGATAATTACTGGAGTGGTTGTTTGCAGTTCGGAGATCATGTTTACATTGTAATTTGTCCAGGAAACCACTTAAATTGCGTCTGTTGCAGAGGCGTTGTCGATTAAAAGAAGTGAAATTGCAGTTTCCGATAGACAGTTGCAAATTTCTAGCAGAGGAGAGAATAAGTTAGCTCAAAATTCCAATTTTACTCTTAAATATTTCCCAGAGTAGGGGGTTTTAGCCCAAAATTTGGCATCTTTGACGAAAGTTTTTCGACAAAAAGAAAATTTATCGACAGCTCCCATTTTGTTTGGAGGGGGCAGTTGCTCCCTCCCTCGAGCATCCCCCCTCTGCCACGACGCCTCTAGACTGGAGTGCAGCAAATGTTTTAAATGCTGGGAATAAAGCTAAAGATTCAATCTTAGAACCTTAGACGTAGGCCTACCCGCTGAGATGTGTGGCACCTCCCGCCGTTTTGGAAAATTCTATCGTTTAGTTAGTTAGTAACAGAAGTTACATGCATATAGTGCCCTCTCTACACGACTCCGGACCGGGGAGTGCATTACAAAATGTCACAATGTAACAAAAGTTAAAAATCATTAAAACACTCGGAGAAATAGTAAGTTTTCAGTTTGCGCTTGAATGAGCTCACCGTGTCTGCTTCACTAACTGCTGCGGGAATAGGCCTACTGTTCCATATAGCCATAGGCCTAATCTATGCAAGTTTCTGCAACTGGTGTTCAGATTCTCCTCTCTGCGTTTTGGTTCTAGCTTCTATAGGTAAGGTAGAGGTTTCGCTATCACCGGTTGGCGGAGGAAATGGTTCCAATTTCCGGTCGATCAAATTCAAGTAGAATCAATAACTGCGATAAAGCAACATTTTGTATTATAAAATTACAACTAGTCAGATAATATGATGTACGGTCTGGAAGCTGCCTATTTCGTACTCTCTCCGTTAAATTATTTTTTTTTATTTACGCGTGTGTGTACAAGGTGCTTCATTTGTGCTCGTTATATAGACGGTATAAATTCTTGCAAATAATTCAGCATCAGTGGTGACAGCTTGTTTATGCTCAAGATGCTAAAAGTGGTTTGTAGCTGCAGCACTGTGCTCGTGTTCGTCGCCTCTTTGATATTATGACTGTTAAGAGCCGCACCGGAGGGTGAGCTGCTTTTAAGCAGGTTAAACGAGCCAGGCATTCCAAGAAATAGACTTGTTGATATGCCTGAAAAGGCAACAACCACCTGTGAAGCTGTATCGGCGACACCCGTAAGAAAGAAGTCGCTTTGCAAGGTCATTACAAACACAGAGATAAGGCCTAACAATGACGTAGTTCAGATGTCTTCCACTTGAATAGCAGAATAGCGACTGCCATTAGTGTGGTCAACACCGCATCTAATTCGTTAGGTTAGCGTACTGCTGTCAGTACGTTATTGCTTTGCTTTCGTATTAGGCCTATTGCTTCTGCGCTAGCTCGCGATTAGACCCTAAGCCGCCGGTCCATAGCCATCGCCGCCAGGTTTCCTTTTTAGGAAAACTTTCTAACGAAGCCCTTTCCTCTAGCAAAAGTTAAATGTTTCAGAAGCATAAGTTTGTGAGATGTCAGCGCCGAGGGGAATGGCAGGTTGGACTCGCTCCTACCCCGCCTGCGTTAAGTAGGGGCCTATGCAGTAAGCTTATGCTAATAAGGCTGCATTTAGCATCATTGCCACGCATTCGACAGACGGGTGGACGGTCAAGAAACTGTATGCTAAACAGCAAAGCACGACAATAGAATCTAGCATAATGTCACATAGAAGATTTGTGTGTGGAATGCACATGAGCGAAACTCCTCGAATGCAACATCAAAAATTTTAACAACCAAAATAAGTGAAACAACGTATGTAGGCCTATAAGCTTATATGAATTGCGTGTATTTTCTATCGACTTCCATGCTAGGCCTATAGGCTATAGGCCTAGGCCTAATAGGCCTATATAGAGCCCTAGATGAGCGTGAGCGTGTTACAAAAATTGTTCTTGGCCGTCTGAGACCACACACGTAGGCCTACGAACTCACGTCGATAACCTTTATAGGCCTATATGTAATCTGCTACGGTTAACCAGAAACGGGATACCGCGCCTAGCCAATCCATAATATGATTTCTTAGTCAACAGTCATGATCATGCCGCCCATATTGATATCACCCAACGCGCAAATGAAAGAGAAATTCACGTGTCATGGAAATCATATGATTCTATTTTTAGCAGAGCGTCGCCAGCGCCATGGTTACAGCACTGAAGGCCACGCTGGAATTGGCCACGCTGGAAGGCATCACTATCATTAGGGCTACATAGTGAGTGACGTGTTTGATTTCACGTGTAAGCTATTGCAATGAAGCGGTTAGTAATATCGAATTACTGCTATAAGTGTGGCAGCTATTTGCCGATTGAATTATTTGTGAACACAACCGTTGAGAATAAGAACAGTAACTTGTCGGCATGGGTCTGCTACTTGCCAAACTGTACGACTTGTACGAGAATTTCGCTGGTGGCGGTCGACCGGCAAGGATAGCAATGCTTGGTCTGGACGCTGCCGGTAAGTATCTGGCTTTACAGTTCTATTAACACGTTCAACAGTGATGTAGCGCCTAGACCTACAAAGGGGCTTAGAATTTTTTACTGTAGTGATTATTTCTATGAGGGGTCTACTATAATCGTACGAGTGGGCGAGCAAGGCTGTTCAAACTTAAATAAATAGGCAAGGAGTCCATCCCCCCTCAGCACCAGGAGGCAATCTTTTCGCCCTCAACTCGGATGCCCTCCACTCCTTCTACCTTACTCTTCCTCCTCTTTTCCGTTCTCATTTATTTTTCGTTTACCTCTCTTTCTCTTTTCCCTCCCTCCCTTCTCTTCTGTTTTTTCCCTTTCCGTTTTCTTTTTTCCTTCTCCCCCTTTAAAAGTAGGACCCCCTTGAATTCAGCTACGGGTTCAGGGGAGCGCTGTAATCTCCCCTAGAGGGGTCTCGGGCGCAGCCCCAGCCGAAATCGAATTTGGTGGATTTTAATTTTTAAAGTATGACATTCGGTGGCAACAAATTTAATTATTTTGTATATAAACTAAGCAATATAGGGGCAAACAAGGGTGGCGTGGCGCGGTTCCATGACACTTCATCGCGCGACACTTTTTTTAATCGCGCGACAGTTAATCGGACGACAGTTAAACGCAGCGACAGTTACGGGGCGTTTACACGATCCAGCAAACGTCCGGCAAACTTTCAGCAAATGTATTCAAAATACACGTGCTAATGCTGGACGTTTGCTGGAAGTTTGCTGGACGTTTGCTAGATCGTGTAAACACTTTATTAACCGCGTGCAATTTCATCGCGCGACACTTCATCGGGCGAGCAGTCGTCCTCGCGTCCAGCGCCGTAATTAAACGTAATTAACCTCATACTTGGTCGACTAGCAGCGGACCCTAGACTAATTATCATTGAAGCACTATATAAAGCCCCTGTTCAGTTTTCAATTTAACGTTATCTAAGCAGTCATGGATGTCGTATCATGGACGCCGTATTCGGTACTACACTGTGTCTCAAAAAAACATCCCCGACATTTTTGACTATAACTTAAAAACCAATCATCAGATTTTGATGATTTTTGGTACGAATATTCCTGACACAACTTGCCATCAAATGACATCAATGATGTGGACGATCCTGTGAATAAGCATGTTTGTCTTTTGTTTCATTATCATACTTTATTTTGTAAACTAAAGAATACCGGCCCTCTCAAGGCCATTGTGACAGAGCAGCTGTTCTTTAGTCAGTCTTGGGTTAATTTACACATTGTGCAGTCACACCACAGTGTGTCCGGATAAAAGTAATCCCCTAGGCATCGTACAATAGAAATGTCAAATCTGAACAAATTTGAATAAAGTTTTACACATTTAATCCTTAATAAATTGTCAAAACGATCACCAATTTTTGTTGAAAAACATTATTTCTTGGCGGAGTTATTAATGGTTGAATATCGATAACAAAATATTTCTGTTATCAATCTGGCATTACGTAGCCTACTGCAGTCGCTCGATCGGAAGTGACGTTTGTTGGCGCAATCAACGTAAAAAGTAACGTAAAGAAAACCAAATCGTATTTTTTGCAGACGATCACGTTTTAATTAAACTGTTGAGACAAGAAGAATGGTATGAGGCTAAAAATTTATCGTGGAATCTATATCAGCAATCCGTGGACACTCTCAGGATTAAACAAACGGTTGCTCAGGCCTAATACTGGACACTAACGTTTTGGGGAGACCCCACAAAAGCCACTGTAACTATTGTTTGCGTTGACAAATTGAACTTAAATTTGGCATGTAGAATTTTGTCAGACTCAAATGTTGTTTGTTGGCGTTACGCAAATGTACAGGGGGATTTGTATTTTTTTCATAATTTAACGCCATATTGTTAACGGAGATATCTTGTTATAGATATTCAACAATTAATAACTCTGCTAAAAATAACTTTTTTCAACAAAATTTGGCAGTAGCTCTAGCAATTTATTAAGGATTGAATGTGCAAAATTTTATTCAGATTTATTTAGATTTGACATATCTATTGTACGATGTCTAGGGTTTTTTTTCGGACACAACGTATATTCTAGAACATTTTGTTATAACATTAATTTTTAATTATTAGTTGCTTTTACAGTTTGACTGATATAAATGGTTAAAGGAGTTAAAGCTTTTCTATACCTTTTTATGTAAACCCGTTTTCGAGCTACAGAGCGTCACCTGCCATGTGGGATCACGCAGTGTTACGGTGTTACCTGCCGCCCGACCTGACACAGGTTAACGCGCCCCATCTTAATCCCAGCAAAATTAAAAGCAGATTGGTACTCGATTTGCCTACCCCGGACGGGTGGAAGGTTGAGTTGAGCTTGTTGATTGATTATGATGTTCGTGTAAAGGCAAAACGACGCTGCTGTACAAGCTAAAGTTGAACGAGACGTTTGCGACGATTCCGACGATCGGCTTCAACGTCGAGACAGTAACGCCCTCCAGTGGCGTCTCCTTCACAGTATGGGATGTCGGCGGACAGGACAAGATCAGACCGCTCTGGAGACATTACTTCCACAACGCCGAAGGTCAGTGTCGTCACTCACAGTCGTCACACATAACATTACGAATATTTTCGTTTTCAGAACGACTAGCTGTCGAGAACATGAAAATGCAACAATGGAAAATGCGTCGCGTGGGATTAAAGCGCAACACCAAAGTGCAACTTTTAGTTGATTTTAACTTTTAACGTCGTTTTTACGCGCGAGAGCTAGCATAACTAGTTATAGCGCGTATTAGCTACGGTAATTATGTCTGTCTGTCTGTCTGTCTGTCCGTCCGTCTGTCCTGGTGTCACGTCCCAGTACCGTTCCAAGACTAGGTGAGATAGAGACTTCGGGTTTTCACCGTATGATAGCCTAAAGTCTCTAGCATTTCGGGACAAAATTTCATGCCATTGGATGACGAGGATCCCCACGAACGAGGGAGAGAAAGAGGGATACCCCCTTAAAAGAGTTATTCTACCGTTATTGGCTCGTCTGACGTGAAAATGGTTGCAGATAAGCACAAACATGCTGCTCATCATAACAAGCACTAGTGACGAGCTTCTTAGAAATGTTAACATCGATGACTTTGAATGACCTTGAACCCCGAAAATTAGTGAATTTTTCGCAATTTTGGGCTGCAACCCAAATTTCAAAAGTGAATTGCGCCACAATAGCAACCTGCGTAAAAAATTTTCAGCATTGAATGTAGATTTTAGCAATCCAAGTTCGGACCCTCTAGGTTCAAAGAGGCCTGCGCACGCGGGTGTCAAAGAGGGGTAGCCCTCAAAAAAGTGGTTATTTATCTGCCGTTGGCTTGTCTAGCATGAAAATGGTTGCAGATAGGCACAGACATGCTGCTAAACGTAACAAGCACTGGCGACGAGCTTCTTAAAATTGTCAACATTGATAACCTGGACTGACCTTGAACCCTAAAAATATTGATTTTGTGTGATTTGTTGGCGATTTTTGGCTGCAAAATAGTGCATTGCGACAAAATGGATGGAGATAGACAAAGATTATCTGCAAACAGGAACTGCTATAAGTTGTCGCGCGTCTCATAAGCATTAGCTCAGATTTCTTGTTAGATTACGCATGCTATTAATTAAAGCCGCTCTAAGTGCTCTTTGATCCTGGCATGTCTTACGCAGTGGCGTATTTATAATTTGAAGAAGGGGGTTTAGTGTGTCAGTGGGCGAAATCAAAAGCCGAACGTTTTGTTAATCGATACACAAATAAATGTACAAAACATCAGTTTATACACTTCTTAATGGCGACATGCAATGAGTGACACATCTAAAACAGCAAAAATCATAAAAAGGTGATATCACTCACCATCACATCGTCTAACTGTCAACGTGCTGTTGAATAATATAAATGTACAAAACATTAGTTTATACACTTGTTAACGGCAACATTTAAGGACTTGCACATCGAAAACAGCAAAAATTACAAAAGGCGATATTGCCCGCATCACACTGACTGTGTGTCAATGTGCTGCTGAATAATATCACCTTTTGTAATTTTTGCTGTTTTCGATGTGCAAGTCCTTAAATGTTGCCGTTAACAAGTGTATAAACTAATGTT
>Ga0209367_1005066_pt1 | contig 18263 bp, 17 predicted proteins | sample WorMetLIZISLAND2_FD_187412 | JGI IMG/M metagenome (GOLD analysis project Ga0209367, IMG submission 187412) | Marine gutless worms symbiont microbial communities from Max Planck institute for Marine Microbiology, Germany - Olavius geniculatus... ... | reverse complement strand
TGGTTACTGTTGCCGTGGGTAAGGTGTTTGCCAAAAATCAGCTCGATCGTCCAAGCCGTTTGACCACAATACACTCGCGTCCCAGACAGACGGACAGACGATGACAATGGTCTCACCTTATTGTCGGCAAAAGCTAACCCCCTGCCCAGCTGGTGGGAAGGTGCACTAACTATTTTTTGTGTATTGTATGTGTAAAACTATAAACCCTTTGACTCCCAAGGACGTGTTAAGACGTCCCTGGTTTGACTAGTTCAGACGCGATTGACAAGCCGATTTTTCGCACGAAAACCTACACCAGCTACATGTTGACTCGGTTGAAAAACTTTGTGACCCTTTAATTTCATTTACAGTTTTATTCTGTCTTGCTATGCTGATTTAGTTTTTGTTTGTTTATGTATTTATTTATTTATTTTTATTTTTGTTTGCTATCAGTTACTGATGAATAAAGTTTTACATGTATGTATAAAATTTGACAGTCTGACATTACAATGGAGGATTATTAATTGTTACACACAAAGCTAGAAGAAATTTCCAAACGCCGACGATCTGGTGTCATTCGCGCACACAAATTTCTGTGCTATTTCTGCAATGTTCAAATCGTTTACTCTGTCCTGGTAACAATGAAGAACCAGCACACTGTTTAACCGCAACTGGCCGATGGTGCTTCTCAAGTAAGTCTTTACGTGAGGCAAAGCGGAGAAGCTTCTCTCAGCTATGGCGGACGTCGCCGGCACCACCAACAACAATTTTGTAAGTCGCCAGATTTGATGAAGTAGTTGCTGCGCACCAGCTGTATTTTTTAAAATATCCGCTATACCCAAGACAGTGACCCGTTTGACATCAGATTTATTCTGAAGTTGTTTAATGACAACACCGTGGAGTAATATTAGCTGTGCTTCCAAAGATAATCCGTCAAAGTCATCGTAAAAGTTGAGAAACTGTCGCAGTTCGTTTGTGTGAGGCTTTTCAGTTAATGTAATTAGACCACTTCATGGCAGTTTTTTTGTAAGCGATTGAACGTTCGTGGATCAGGAATTTTTTAAGCGCGCGCTTCCAATTTGATACACCCGTTTTCGTGAACGCTTCGTTAGCACAGTGCGCAAACGATATCAGTCGCAACTGGGAAGCCATTCTGCAAGTGTGGCAAAAGGCTGCTTCAGCCGAGCTATCCCATTCAACCCAAGGACAGAGATCAAACCACGCAACTCGAAAAGATTGTTTCTTCGTGTTGAACACTTTTGACGGAAAGATGATGTTTCTTGGCTGTAATGGCGCCAGTCGTATTGCAGATTCCGGCGACGTGACACTGGTGACATCCTGTTCGGACTCACGAGATGATTTACAATGAACACGAGTAGCAGCAGGTTGAGGTTTAACTACATCGTCAGCTACGGCAGCGTCCGTTGTTTCAGTAACAGCGACACCTGTATACAAGAACGGATGACAGATAAAACTAAAAATGCATGGCAAAGCCCAGCAGTAGACCGCCCGGCTCTGGCACGCGTTCGTTTCGACCTCGCGCATAGAACTCCCTACTTTGATCGCCAATTTCTCCGCGCAATGGATCAAAATATGCAAAAACTGAAAAGGGCGTAATCAACCATTCCTCCCACGTTTGATGACATAGATTTGGTGATCAGCCACAAAAAAGTTATTTTCGCCCGTATTCACCAACTTCTAAAAATTTCGGTTTTTGCCCTTGCTGAAAAATTTTGTGCGAATTTTCGCAATTTGAAAGGTCAACATTTTAAAGCCAACCCTATTACCGACAATCGTGCCAAGTTTGGTGACGATCGGCCCACGGACGTGGATGCTACCGCCCCTAAAGTTGAAAAATGGGGATCTTCCCAAATTTTTGTGGGCGACCCCTCCCCAATTTTCAGGGTGAAAATCTTTAAGTGCACGCAAGATCTATCATTCTGCAAAGTCTCACGCCGATCGACTCACGGGGGGGGCTGAGATATAGCGTTTGAAAGTTGGAGAAAAACAAAGAGTTAGTACTAGATCGCCGTATGATAGTGGGATCGGCAAACGTGCCGAACGATTGTGAGCGTTGCCATGGTAACCATGTCGGCGTCGAATATGTCCGATTTGGCGCACCCCTCTTTACTTTGATGCTTAATTTCTCCGCAACGGAGCAAGATAATCAAGAACGGAAAACGGCGCCATAAAGCACGATTGACAACATAGATTTGGTGATCTGTGGTTCAGCGTTTGATGACATAGATTTCGTGATTTGCGGTTCAGCCACAGAAAAGTTATTTTCGCCCGCTACTGTCTTCAAAATGTTGATCCCCAAATTGCGAAGATTTGCAGAAAATTTTTTAGGAGGGGCCAAAACCGAAATTTTTAGGGGTTGGTGAACAGAAGCGAAGCCACCTTGTCTTCCTGGAATAGCTGCTTAGCCTTGGAGTATTTTTCCAGACTCGTTTGTGCTAGCGTGTCGTTGAAAGGTCAAAGATTGGGACCACCTTCTAATACCGTGCTAGTTTGGTCCTCTAGGTTCTCACACCAAATGGCATCTCGATCCGTCTAGCCGATTTTCCACAATACACTTTGCGGTCAGACAGACGACAGACAGACAGACCACGCTACGGTAACGTGTGTAGAAATCGGCGGAATTGCTTTGCTGAAGCGATGCATAATAGAGCAATTCATAGTAGCACCAAACCTGTGTTTGGAACAAGGCTGACGTAATGTGTTGGTTGCTTTCCCGGAACGCAGCTGACATATCCAAGTACAATCCGTCGATCAGCAAAAAACGTTCCGATGTCCACGGGTGTTGTAGCGTCGCTTTTTATTATGCGTATTGCCACATCTTAGTAAATACTGGTTACGTACAGAATATTTTCGTCCGCCCACGTTGTCTTCAACATCATATCAGTGATGTATTTATCAACTGACTGTCCAGCCAGTCTTGGCGCAATCGTTTCCTTTAAATCTTCGTTACTGCTGAGAAAGTGGACTACATTACGTCGAACAGTATGACTGGCTAGAAAGTCCTGCACGTAATTCTTGGTCGATAACTGATGAGCTATTGCAGCAAAGGCGCATTCACCGTCGTAAGGAACGTTGTGAATACGATAGCCCAGATCAGACAATAACTTTTTCACATGTGCCGCCACAGTAAAAAGTAAATGCAGAATATACAATGCGAGTCAAAAATACAAGACATCGTACTTCTAGGTATAACTTAGACAAATGTTGATAGATTTTCAAAGTTCTTTCACTGGTGTAAACAGAACTAAATTTGCAACGAAACGTCTATAAGATTCCCACCGCACCTTTACAATTTTGCCGCACTACCTTGGGAAAATCGAAAGTTCGCATTTGTGGCAAATTTGGAAGAAAATGCAAACAAAAATGACCAACGCATTTATTTTTAACCGAATACCTGACTCGTCGCTTCCGTGGAATGACAAAACACTCTGGCCAGCTATCTAACGTATCCATTTTCGCGGCGGACCACTCGACATTTTATTTTATCTATGTAACCATAATGAATTAATACAACACTAATTAGAACATTACAAAAACAACCGGAAATAGCACTGACGTAATGAATGACGCATGCACCATGCGGAGACACTAGTGCTGGGCCGCTATCGCTTTTTTGAAATCGGTACGATATCTATACTATTGATTGGTATTGACATCTAAATATCGCCGCAGATATCGACGTTTTGGCCGATTATGAAGTATTTTGCTATTTCTTGTTTGCTGTTATTCTGCTCACGGTGCCCCCTGTGCCCAGCCATTCGTAAAAGTGGGGGGCACGTGCCCCCCGTGCCCCATGGTGTCGGCGCCTATGTTCACAAAAGAAACATTCTGTTGAGCACTTCGACTTCGAGCAAAATCTAATTTCGGAAAAGTGACCTCCGGATCACTGTCCTGTTCATAGACGTCAAGCTCGGCCTGAGCAACAGCTACCTGTCGGTCAAGTTCTAACTGTTGTAAACGAAATTCTGTTGCCATACGAGCCGCCTCAAGCTCTCGCTGTTTCTGAGCGAATTCCTTTTGCTGCTGTAATGCAGACATTTTTGCCCGTCTGTCCAGGGCGCGCACCGAAGCGACTAAACGAACACTACTTGTGCTTTTGACATCATCGTCACTGTTATTGTCAACATCTAGGCCTATACCGTCCTCCTGCGGTATGCCGTCCTGCGATGACATCATCGGGCGTGTTTTTACTCACAATATTGCAGCAACATAACAGAACTCGATACAGTTACACCAGAAGTCTTTCTTGGGCCTTTAAAACTACATCTAACTGCTTTATACCAAATTTACAAGTTTCACTGAGTGAATGTCACTAAAAAGAGAGATAGACAAAGAGAGAGAGGTAAAACACGTTTGCCCGTAACAAACTCAATACAAACGGAAACAAATATATCTGACGAAAAGTGGACTAACTCGACAAAAAAAGTTTGGACGTAGGCAGAGCTAGTTAACACATGTGACATTACTTTAGCATCAACATGATGCCTAGCGACAGCAAAAATTTTTCGTTGTCTTATGTAAGTTGACGCACTATAGCCGGATGTACAGTCACATCTGCCATATCAAAGTAGGGGTGACGCGGTTCAATGCATGCAGCGTTGCAGTGATAAAACATGTTGCCCTCCGCCGCTCGCACACGTCCTGCAGATGTTAGAATATGCCTGGATTTTTTTACTCAGCCACTGACGACGTAGTGCTTCTGATGAGCGATGACAAAGGACGGACTGGAATAGAAGTTGAACGCCACACTGCAACCACGGCATTTCTTGTACCTTTCCGCACGACGAACAGGTTACAGTTGTGCTGCAGCTCGCAGTGTAAGTTTATATCGAACGACTGCCGTCTTGCGGTACTCATAACTGTATGCGTATGTCAACTAAAGTCCGTAAATGGGTTATATAGGTATGGTGATGCTATTTTTAGAAATACTTAGGTTGTAGGCGTGGACTGTTGATTCATAAATGGACTGCACTCCAGTTAACCTGACTCATGTGATCCTCTTCGTAGTAGCACGGTAGAGCAGTGACAAAATCCGGAAATGCTGTGTGAATAATGTCGATAAGACTGCAAATGCAAAAACCTTTCGGCAAATTTCAAGGCCACGCCCATTTTAGTAGAGAGAGAAAGAAAGAGAACGTTTATTTGTCTTAGACACATTCACACAGTTACAATAAGCAAAGGAAAAAAATCGTAAGACAGGTAATTAAAAAAGGCAATGCCCATCAAGTCTGGCTACCTTAAAAAGCCTTAATTACAAAAAAATGACAACTGCAGAAAAAAATAAAGAAATAAAAAACCACTTAATTACATAAATATACATCATAAATATGCATAGTCATACACTGCAACATGCAAGACTAGAAAACTATTATTGCACTGTAGGCAGATCTTGTATCTACCCAAATCGTGGCAAAAAATGCTAAACCTAAAGGCAAGCCAGTTTGGTGCTATATAATTTTGTTACATGTCAATATAAAAAAAGAAAACGTCGTAGTGCTTTCTTAAACACAGTTATTGACACAATATTCTTCAAACACTGAGGTAGTCTATTCCATAACTGGCTTGCCCTGAAGGCCAGCATCCTCCTACCATACTCCGAGCGGACACAAGACACATGCAAGTTATTTTTAGAGCGAGTATTATGATGATGGATGAAACTATTAACAGTAAAATAATGACGAAAAATGACAGGCTGATGGGATCGATGATACACATATTTATGTACAATACACAGCAATTGAAACTGGTAAAGTTTATAAATAGGTAACACATTGAATTTCTGGTAGAGACACATTGTGCTGGTTTTACGACTTACATTTTGAAGTATTCGGAGGATTTTGTTATTAAGTGTATTTAATTTACTCAAGTAACTAGTGTGGGTATTAGCATAAATTCAACTTCGTACAAAATATGAGGATATACAAATGCATAGTACAGCATTCTTAACGTATCGGCATGCATACAGCTGCGAAGTTTATAAAAAATTCCAGTAAACTTAATCAATTTGTCATAAACAAAATTAATATGGGTACTAAGAGAGACGATCATCAAGATAAACACCTAAATATTTAACACACGTAACACTGGATAACAAACGGCCATTAATGACTACATTACGACCATTCACGTCATATTTTTTTTACTAAAAACGCCATAATTAGTTTTATGAACATTCAATGATAATTTATTACATCGAAACCAATCATTTAATGATTTCGATTGGAATAAATTAAATTAACAGATTTGTTCCAGCTTTATCATTTGAGTAATTTTGTAATCACTGTTTACGAGAGCGGGTATCAAATTGGTCAGTAGATACTGTGTTATTGATAAAAAGGTATTTAAGGATAACAAAGCTTGATAAATTTGGTGTTGTTGTAAAATGGTGCAATTTTTGTACATCTTGTAATTTATGGAGTTGCTAGTTTGTCTTAAAGAGGCTTGTTTTTGTACTGCTTTTTGTTGCATTTGCTGTGCAACGGTGTTATATACAGTTTTCACTGGTGCCTATGTTTTCACAGTGAAAATGAGTGCAGTCGTTGTTATTGGTGTCTTAGAGGTTGCGTGCAGTAATGCTGTCTGACTGTCAGATTGTTTATGTGTTAACATACCTTGCCGAATCTGTTACGTTTATTGGCCATATTTGGCGTGTAGTTGACACTCATCTGCTCTTAAGATGTTGACATAAATTTCATTGTAGCTTAAAAAATGAATTGATGCACTAAATGATTTTCTGTGTGTGGCAACTGCTGCAGTCTGCGGCATTGTTAATGTATACATTGCACGATGCCCGGCAAAACGATAGTGCTGTTTGCTTATTGTTTGCATTTTGTGGCAAGCTTTTTTGGCAAACGGTTTTGCCTATTTAGTTGTAATTTTTTTGGTTTTTATTGGTGCTGATATATTTGCATATCATTGCATAGTAGTTTTATGTGCATTTTCATTAAAGATCATGTTTTGATGTGGAGACCTCTGTGCAGTATTACATTATGCACTGATGTGTTATATAGCTTATGTGCAATTTATTACAGTATTGCATTGTGTTTTTTCTCAACAGCTTTTTACATACCTGCTTCTTGTTTTTGTGTGCAGTATTACTCTTACTATTACTATTTATTTTTTATTAGTGTTAATGCATTTAGTATAATGTGGCGTTAAATAGGTATATCATTTGATTGGCTGCAGATTACTTTGTTGTAATTTACTGGTGTTTGTGTAAACCTAAAGCAATTCAAGTTTGTTGTCTAAGCATAATTCATCTAGTGTATCAAATAATTTTATTTGCGTTTTTCGGTTATTTTGCATTTTTTGCTATGATCTAAGGCACAGGTGCTGTTAAATTGATCACATAAAAAAGTATTGCTATATTTTTAATCACTAGCATACTGTTAACAATAATGATAACATGCAATATTTTACTATGTTGCTTATAATTTTAACAGCTGCAAATGATGTTTGTCCTTGCATGGTCTAAAGGCCGAAATTTTTGGCTTCAAAAACAAACTTTTTGGTCTTCAAGGCCTTGCATTTTGTGGCCTTGTTAACATAGGGCCTTTTTCAATGGCGAGTACAGGGGACCTGTCACGGCCTACTGCGGTGACGTGCGAGATCGTACTTGTTCAGGGGTTATCTACAAGGCTATCTATTAACTAGCCTAAATAAATTCAAAGCCACACACACAATCAGCAAAAGTTAACGGTTTTTCACATAAGTAACACTGTTTTCTTCCTTCACTCTCTTTCCGACCGATCTCGTCTATTGCCTCGCGGCCAACAGATAAGAATACTGAGTTTTTTTTCCTGATCGTCGTTAATTTTATCCTCTTGATCGATTACCTCTATTGCCTCGCGGCCAATAGACAAAGACATTGCAAAGACATTGAACCGTCTTTTGTTCGATCGTCGTTAATCTCACTTTCCCGATCGATTATGTCTATTGCCTCGCGGCCAACAGACAAAGGCACTGTGTCCTTTTTCACTCGATCGTAAGTTCTTCGACCTTCTTCACTTAGTCTTTGTTTTACTCCCGTTTCTTCATTTATTTGAAATTCTTCTGTTACTTCATCCTCTTTCCTCGCAGTAACAAAAGCACTGTCACTTCTGTCAAGAGTCGGACATTCAAGTGTCTCAGACTCGTGTTCTTCAAACGATAGCTCTGGGCGTCCCTCAGAGTTCGTTAATGTAGGTCCTATCGGATTCACTGAAAATACGGGCGGTAAAGTCCGATTTATTGGTGGAGTCGTACTGATCCACGATTTGGGAGGCGTACCAAGGCATTTTTTAGCTTATCGACATGCACTGCTTTAGCGGGCGATTTTGCATTTCGCTGTATCTTTGCAGTTAGTGAAGTCGGATTTGCAATGACCAGGTACGGTCCCTCATACTGTCTTTGCCATTTCATCTGCTTTCCTCGGAGCTTACGTGGGTTGAAATAAAAGACCCACTGTCCAGGATTGAATTGTTTGGGCTTCAAACCTACGTCGTAGTAGCGTTTATTCCGCTCTGCACTTCGACGAAGCTGTTGCCGTACTCGTGTATAGGCTGTGATAGTTCGATCACGAACTTGTTCCACAGAAGCGTCATAGTCTTCCACTGAAGTCTCATCGATAGTACCGTACATGAGATCAACCGGAATTCGGGTTTTTCGATGTAAAACCAAGAAATTTGGGAAATAATGAGTAGATTCATGCCTTGTTGCTCGAAAGCAGCCATGACATAAGGTAACTCGACATCCCAATTTTTCTGGTTATCAGCGACAGTTTTGGCCAAGATACTATTCACGGTCCTACGAAAGCGTTCAACTTGATTTGTAGATAGCTTGTAAGGTGTTGTGCGGAGTTTTTCTATGCAAACAATTGGCAAATTTCTCTCATTATACGGCCATCTGCTTCTTTTCCTTGATCGCTGAGGATCGACAAGGGACATCCAAATCGAGGGAAAACTTGCTCGACCAAAACCCTTGCGACAGTTTCAGCTTTTTTATTTTTGATAAAAAAACTTTCAGCCCACTTTGTGTAGCTGTCCATACAGGTTAAAATCCAAAGATTTCTCTTGTCCGAACGCGGATGTGGACCAGTCAGATCTATGTACCATTTTTCGAACGGTGCCTCAGGTAAAACTGGCTGTAATGCACCTTGTTTTGCTAACTTTCCTCTGTGGTAGCTAGCACACTGAGGACACTTTCGACGAAATCGCTTGGTATCACTTTTCCAGTCCTTCCAATAAAATCTCCTCGCTACCTGTTCTTTTGTCTTCTGCAAACCAAAATGTCCTGACATCGTACCACCATGACATTTTTTTTAACATTTCTTGAACTTCTAAACGTGAAAGTAACAACTGCAAGAAGTCTGGTTCTTCATTTTAGGACTACTTTTTCGTCGATAGACTAAGCCATTCCGTACTTCCAATTTTTTCCATCGCACTGCTAATCGCTTGGTTAGTTCAGATTCCGTCTGAAGTTTCTCAGCGCTTGGGCGGCTGCTGTCTTTCATTCTCATCGTCACAATGTCCGAGCTTTGGATCTTCGCTTTGTGCTCGTATTAATGTCTGCAAATCAGTTTTAGAGTCATTCTCTGATCTCTCAGATCCTTGTATTGCGCATACTGTAACTCGATTTCCAGTATCCAAACTTTCCTGTTCACTACCGTTCTCTAACTCCTTTTCTTCTTCTATCGGTTCGAGTCTTTCACAAAATTCACTTAATTCATCGTTTCTTCGGTTTCTCAGGACTTCGCCTGGATTTTCCTCTCGTTCGACATCAACATAACGACAATTTTGTTCGCTCTTAAAATCGTCAACTGCTACTGGTCTTCGACTAAGTCCATCAGAATTTCCATGTCTCGTTCCAGGTCTATGTATGACCTTATAGTCAAATTGTTCCATAAACGTCAACCAGCGTGCAAGCTGAGGCATCGGTTCGGGAGTTCGACGAAGCCAAGAAAGAGCAGCGTGATCTGTACGGATAGCAAAGCGTCGTCCTAATAAATATTGACGGAACTGCTTAAGTCCGTAGACCACGGCCAATAGTTCTTTATTAGTGGTCTCGTATTTTCGTTCGGATCTCGACAGAGTTCTGGAAGCGTAAGCTATGACCCGTTCTTCCTCGACTTGAAGCTGAGATAACACAGCTCCTAAGCCTGTGTCTGAAGCGTCCGTATCTAAAAAATAGATTTCCCCATTTGTTGGTAGAGCCAGTATTGTGCCAGTCATCAGCTTCTGCTTTAATTCGTCAAAGGCCTGCTGACATTCTGGTGACCAATGAAACCTAACGTCCTTTTTCATCAAGTCAAGAGAGTGACGCAATGATGGAGAAGTTTTTCACAAATCGTCGATAATAGCTACAAAGTTTCATAAACGAACGGACCTCGGTAAGATTTCGACAAGATGGCTAATCACAAATGGCCGAAATTTTCTCGTCTTGCATAGCAATTCCTTCTTTCGATACCGCATGGCCAAGAAACTCTACATTGTGCTGAAACAACGAACACTTGGACGGCTTAAGTTTCAACTTCGCAGCTTGCAACTGAGAAAACACTTCATCCAGCCTGGCAAGTTCTTCTTCGAAAGTGCTTCCAAAGACTATCACGTCATCGAGGTACACAAGACAAGTTATGTATGAAAGACCACAAAGGACGCAATCCATTAAGGGTTGGAACTCGCTTGGTGCACAAGTTAATCCGAATGGCATGACAGTGAAACGATAGCACCCACTCCTAGTGACAAAGGCAGATTTATAACGATCCTCCTGGGCAATTGGTCGACTATTGCCAGTGTCAATATGGTGCTCGATCAAATCGCTTTGACCGATATCATGATCTCCAGTAGACATTATAGTTTCGTATTTAACCAGAAGACCCCAGATGTTCTGTCGTTGGTCCTCTGTCAAATCTGACGGCAATTTCTTCATTATTGTCTCCAAAGTTTCTTTTTTTTTAATTCACTCAACTCAGTCTCAGACATATCTGGATTCGTCAACTTTTCCTCAATAATTTCAACGGTCTGCACTTCTCCTTACTCGGTATCTTGTGCCAAGATCTGACTTTCATTTTGTGCATTCAGCAAAGCTACCTGTATTCCTTTATTTCCTTTCGGTATCAAACATCGGGCATTATAAACATGCGGTAAATCTTGTACCTCCCCACTTTCCAACAAACCAACTCCTATTCCTGCTTCTTTCTTATTCCATTCCTTTCGCACTCGAACATTCACTTCAACCTGCTGAGAAGGTGGCAAGACAGTCGGTTCAGTCACATAGATCTTCCGAATCCCACACGCGTAAGGTTCGTGTTTTAATTAACACAAACTTCCTTTTCCTTGCAACTGAATACGCACTCATTCTCCTCCATCCAATCAATTTCTAGAATAAGACCTGTCGTATCTGGAGATATTAGTACCTCAGAGTCGATTTCTTGTGTTCCGACACGCAAAGTCACATACGCAATGCTTGACAGAAGAATGTCATCGCCATTAGCAGCTTTCACATTACCAAGTTCAAGCGGAAAAATTTTCCACTTTAGTTTTCGTGCAAGGACAGAGCCTATTATCGTAATGTCGCTACCAGTGTCGAGAAGTGCTGTAAGCTTCTGTTTTTTTTTTAATTTAACGTCAATACAGGTCCATGATCGTTTTTTCTGAGATAGAACGAACATCTTGCGATGGTTCTCTGTAAGACGTGGTATTATTTGGACGTGAAACTGGTGGTCTTTGATTGAAAACTGACGGTAACGTTGCATTATTTCCTGGTCGTACTGGACAGTCCCTCGCAAAATGTCCCGTATTTTCACATCGGTAGCATTGATATTCTCGCGTTCCTGGTTCCATGGTACAACTCACACAAGGCATCGCTACTCTATTCGTCAGTCGAGCCTTTAATTCTGCCATTTTTCGCCTAGTCTCTTCTACTTTCTTCTTTGCCTCTTGTTCAGCTTTTTTAGCTTTCGCTAATTTTTCTGCAAGGCTTCGTTCCTATTTCCTGCGTGGCCAAATGAAGGGGTATTCTGCTGGTTCATTTTCCATGTTTTCTTAGATTCAAAAGGGGGTTTGCTTTCTGGAAGCTGACTCCGACTAGTTTTTCTATACTTTCATCTGTAATGCAATCGCTAATGCAGCATTTAAGTTCGGAGGTTGCCGATCACGAACTCGCAAAGCAGATTCGGAATCTCCCATGGCATCGAAAAAATAGTCAGTGGCCATTACCTCTCGAGTCCTATGGTCAATGGTAGGGAATGCAAGAGCCGCTAAACGACGAATATCGGCGTGAAGACTCTGAAGCTCTCGTTTCTCTTTCGTCGACAATTTCTCAACTCGATACGGTGTTTATCCACATAAGCCTGTCCACCAAATCTCTGCTTCAACGTAGCTGTCAGTTTAGAAAGTGAATTGGTCACTTCTTCTCCATAGTCCTACAACACATTGGCTACCTCCTCATCTAGCGAATTGCGAAGAAAAATCAACTTGTCTTTTTTGTTCCACCCATTATATTCTGCACAATTACAGAAATGAGCCCAAAAGGCTTCAAAAGAACGTTTTCCATCGAACTTTGGATGTTTAAGCAGATGTTTTCGTAAAGAGATTTTTCTAAGCCTATCAAATTCGCTATCAGAAGAGGGCGACGAGTCATCGAAACTACTATTCCCTTCCACAGAAGTACCACGATTGGGACTTGGCGATATGCTAAACCTATTTGTGGTCGTTTCGGGGGAAGAACTGCGTTTCCGATTTCTTGAGTGAGGTCGATTTTTCCGCGAAGTACGGGGATTTCGAGTCTTAGTTGAAGTTTTGGTCTTAGACCGAGTCGATTTGCTTGTTCGGGATGCTGATGATCCTAAACTTCTTTTAGGTGACCTGCCTAGTGCATGGTGCGAAATTTTACCATCCGTAGATGGGGTCGACTTTTTTTGAGCACCAAAGTCCGCATCATCTGTTCCTGAGTCGGAACTAGAAAATCGGTAATACCGCACTTGGTTAGTTTTCTGACCAGTACTAACCTCTCGACGGGACTTATGACGTTCTAGATTCCGCGAACTTTCGCCAGCAGGCGGGCTTATGCCTTTTCTTCCCTCCCACTTATGCTTGCTGGTAGGTTCGTCTGTCGATGACTTACGTACACTAGATACGAAAGGAAAAAATCGCACCTTGGCGGTCATAGGTTCGTCTTCAGTCCTGTCCTTCTGTCGCGTTCGCGAAAAAAGAGATGCGTCGAAACATTCATTTCTAGCACTCAGTTCACTACTGGGACATTGCCCTGACTTTGATAAAAGTAAAAACCGATGATCAAACGTGGAATGCCTGTCGAGCTGTGGTGTTTCGGTTAAATACCGTTTTTCCATTGGCGTCGATGCACCCCGTCGGCGAACCGGCGGAGGTAAATGTCGGTCATATGGGGAAACACCATGGCGGTCAACACTACGGTCTTTACTATCTGGGACATTATCTTCCTCGTCAGATGTTCCTACAAAAAACATTTTATCATCATGCTTCTAACAACATCGCATGTATTCGTCCCCTGACTCTGCTGAGCATAGCTCATAGTCAGGTGGTGTTTTAAGAGAAGGGTGGCAAAGAGCATGGAGTATATTTGGATATTCATTCCGTGTTTTACCTTTCTTTTGAGTTTTTGTAACAGAATTTGCTCCTGTATTGGCAAAAACATTTTTACTGGTTAATACGGCTCTTGGTAAGTTTTTGAATGATTGTGTACGACGGAAAACATCACAAAGAAGGGTATTTTTACGTTTTTTACGTATTTTTCCCAGAGTATCTCTACGTCGTGGTAACATTTTTCGGCTAGAGCGTGCTCCACCGATTAATTTGTCATTCGAAGAAACGGCTAAAGGATCCTCCCTTCTGAAACGTCAGACTGGGTTTTTGTAAGAATATCATCTTCGATCTCTCTTGGACTTACCACACCGCTTGGCGGTATCACAACATTATCGTCCTCTGGAGCTGCAACTTTCTCTACCGAACGAGAGTTCTTAGCGAAACAGACCTGCCTTTTCCTCGAACAATAAAAAGCACTACCAGCAGCTGGAACAGTTCCGTATGCTAAGTCGATGGGCCAAATCGGAGAAAACATTTGGGGCGATTGATATGTCAAGATTTCTTCGTAGTAAGTATTTGGATATTGCCGATACGGCGGTATTGTGTTTACTGGTGGTAGCAATTTACGGGTTGGTCAGTTACTACGTCAGTCTGTCTGTTAGTTCTTTCATTGGACCTATCAAATTTTGCTCTGGAATCTGTCTAAATGTCTGGTTCGTCGTCAGAATATTTTTTTGATGCTTGAACATTACTTCTTGGCATACCTCAAATATTTGTTCATTCAGACTTATTTTATGATTCTGCCTCTGTTTGGCCCCACATTCGGGCGCCACTGTAACCCACCATCACGGGGGCGAACGAAACGTGCGTTTTTTCGAAATACAGTTTTAGTTCTGTCTTACTTTTTTTGGCCCCACGTTGGAAGCGCCACTGTGACCCACCACGGCCTTACCCGGTACTACTGTCATCTCATTTCGTCCAACATCAAAATTCTTACTTACTTCTGTGTCCGCGGCACAGTTCTTGCCTCCACCCACTGTACCGCCTCTACCGGGGTGGGCCATGGACCTATCGGTTGTCACATCTCTTTTTCATAGGCCAAAATTTTCGCCGGCAAAAGAAATTTTCTGGCCCATGGTTGGAAAGGGGTCCTTGTCGGTAGGGTGTTCAGCAAGGTTTTGTTTCACGAATATAGGACCTCGTCGGTAGCAATTTTTGGTGCTGAGTTGTGATTCTTCCACGTTGGATCTCTCCACACAGTTCTGTTTCACAATCAGGGTTTGGCCAGTAGGGAAAAGTGTGTTATGACGGACTTCGTCCGACGCATATTAGAAGATGTTTTTTGTTGTTTTGTTTGTGAAATTAAAATTTTGTTTTGTTTTTGTTTTGGAAGTGTGGGTTCGCTTTTTGGTCGCCTTACACACTATGTACCTATACCTTTTAAGTAACGGACAATTTCCTTGACTGAACTATCTCTTAACTAAAACAGACTTATTGACAAAGCCTTATATATTAGACGACAGACCTATGAAGAATTTTTAAAGTAAACCTACGAAGAATTCTTAGCCTACCTAGGAAAAGTTTTTATCTTACCTTAAAAAAATTTTTAATCTACCTAGAGGGAATTTTTAGCCTACCTATCGCAAACGCGGTCGAATTCGAACGACGCTAGTTTTGACGACGCAGGGAAATTCGCACGGATATGTGACCGATCGTCCTATTAAAAAAAAGATTTTTAATACACGAGTGGCAGGAACACAACGGCGGTTATGCTACCATATCATGTCCATTGTCATGACCGACCGCAGACGAAAGGTGAGAATATCCAGTGCTTGCTCCTCGAGTGCCTTTCGACTGACAGAAGGTAAGGATATTTTTTTCGTCACGTGCCTCTTCGAGTGTCTAATACAGTTCCCTCGGCTTTAGGCAGTGACTATACAAATTCCTCAAAACTTCTGACAAATCGACTATCTGTATTCTCGGCTTTAGCAAGGTTCACCGGGAATGTTCTCAAAGCCTCTTCCGTCAAGTCGACTAAACGGACAACGATAGGTCCTTCAAGCCTCTTCCGACAAGAAGACAATCGGAAGGTGAAGGGTAACCATTCGTTAATGTTAACCCGTTTTTATCTCGTATATATCTATGACCTTTCCTAATTTTTCTTAGGTCCCTAAAGTCCCTAACCTAAATTTTGCGCCTTATCCCTAAAAACTTTTAGTCTGCAGACCGAACGAAACGTAAATGAACAATGGACGTTGAATGCAAATAGGACAAAAAAATATTCACTTTTTTTCCAAATCTGCCTTCACAATGAAATGCACACTCGGCTATCTTTCCCTATCCACGTTCGCCGAGCATAGCAAGTGAAACACGTAGATGACGAATGGCGGGGAAATGTACGCAATCGTTCTTTCAATCCGTGCTTACTTCGATTTACGTATCTCACTAGCTATCCTAAACTATTCCTTCCCAAACAATGAAAAGTGGCATTAGCCTTGCAGCCTCTGTGGAGAACAGCCATATATGGGTGACGTTTATCGGAGCGACCGTACAATATTGACGAACGACGTTTGCTTACGGAAAGAAATTGCCTTAGAAAATATTTTGTTAAAGGGGAAAAAATATTTTTTATTAAGGGAATTAGAAAAATGTTTAGTCTTATAGAAAAGAAAAATGTTTCCCTATAAAGAAAAAAAATGTTCTGCTCCTATAAAAAAGAAAAATGTTTTACTAAAGGGAAAGAAAATATTTTACTTAAAGGTAAGCAGAAAAAAATGTTTAGTTCTATAGAAAAGAAAATATTTTTATAGGGAAGAAAATTGTTCTATTCCTATAGACTAGAAAATATTTTTCTTATGGGGAAAAAATATTTCACTCAAAGAATAAAAAAAAAATATTTAATCTTATAAAAAAAATATTTTGTAAAAAAAATATTTTTATAAAAAAAAAATTAGTACTATTAAAAATAAATTTTTATCATAAGAGAAAAAAAAATTTGTCGCAAATTCCCCTTCGAACGGTCAACACCAATTGAAACTGTCTCCACAGTGCTGATTAACTTTGTTTTGGGTTCCCGTAGTACCCATTATTTTTAGTACTACGGTATACCCACCATAGAACGGAGATACGTTCGTAAAGCAGACGCTAGACAACCGTTCCGTTTCAGTCCGGGGGATCAGACTGCCAAATATTTTCCAAACATGCTTTATATACCTCTTACTCCAGGGCGTGGTTTGCACCAAACAAGTTTCATTTATATTTTCAACATATGGGCGCAGGCTGTTCTTTGTTTCTATTTGATCAGCTTAGAAGCCTGACGAGGCATGATTTTTACGAATATTAGTTTATATTTTTATAAATTGAAAGACGCAAAATTATTGTGTCTAAAGACATAAATGAGAGTTTGCTAAAATTAAAGACATTAATATGTACTTTTTAATTGGAAAAGATTATAAATTTAATTTCGAAATTGCTTAAAATGGCGGATACTTAACGTCTCGAATTTCCGAGAGGCATTATTCGACGTTTAATTTCTAAAAATATATTAAAGTTTAGATTACGCGGACAATTTTTTTAAACGGATAAATGTCCGCACCTTTTTAGACATCGGACCGTTTTTCTCCGAAAAATGTCAAAATGGTACTTTTATAGCCGTTTTTGAAAGTCACTCGAAAGATCTTAGCGTCAAAATGGGGATTCTCATACTCGGAATCTTTAGCTAAACGGGTTGGTAGAAAATGTAAGTAGGACTTAAAATTTTTTTGTTTACGTTTAATTCGAAACTTGCTCGAAGGTGTTCGCAAAGTTACAGTATAGTTTTTCGATACTTTAAAGCTATGAATAGAGAATATTTTACGACGTCTACGGTTGATAGAGTTTTTGTTGCGATTCGATAGACAAAGATATAAATAAGGGTTTACTAAAAAATAGGCACATTTATATAAACTTTATTTTCGCAATAGTTATGGGTTTAATATTAAGGGTGTCCAAATATAACTGACTATCAGCGTCTTGAATTTCCGACAAGCGTTTTTCGATGTAAAATTGCTAAGAATATATTAAAGCTTAAATTATGCGGACAACGTCTTTAGACGGCTAAATGTTCGTACTTTCTTGGACGTCGGACCGTTTTTCGCCGAAAAATGACAAAATGGTATTTTTATAGCCATTTTGAGAGTGCCTCAAAAGGTCTTAGCGTCAAAGATGGGAATTCCCACACTCGAAATCTTTGGCTAAGCGGGATTGTAGAAAATGTAAGTACAATTTAGAAATCTATGTTTATATTTGCATTCGAGTCAAAACTTGCTCGAAAGTGTTCGCGAAGTTACGATATGAAGTTTTCAATACTCCGATGCTATGAATAAAAAATATTTTACGATGTCTACGGTTGGTAGAGTTTTTCTTGCGATTCGATAGACAGAGAGTACTAAGCGGGGTTGCTAAGTTCCGAAAATTAGTTACAGTACTACTGATAGTAAGTAAGTGCTTTAACGGATAGCTGGAGAACGTTAAGTGGCGTTGGCCCGTAACAGATAAAAATCTGTTACACTACTCTTATTTCTATTTTTTGACTATAAGTATTTCTTACTTTACTATTACCATGCTGTGTAACAAAGCGTGGAAGACGGGTATCGCGCCTACAGAATGGAAAAAGTCAGTTCTAGTTCTGCTACATAAGAAAGGCAGTGCTATGGAATGCAGCAACTACAGAACGATTGCCTTGAC
>Ga0209367_1005064_pt1 | contig 18264 bp, 7 predicted proteins | sample WorMetLIZISLAND2_FD_187412 | JGI IMG/M metagenome (GOLD analysis project Ga0209367, IMG submission 187412) | Marine gutless worms symbiont microbial communities from Max Planck institute for Marine Microbiology, Germany - Olavius geniculatus... ... | reverse complement strand
CTTCTGTTCATTCCCTGACCAGATAACCTTACAGCCATGCATCTCTCCTGATGCAGTCCATCGCATTTCAGCCAATCCTAGTATATCGAAGCGATATTTTTCCATCTCATTCTCCAGCAGTTCAAGTTTGCCTGGTGCCCACATGGTGCGCACATTCCATGTTCCAACTGTTAGCATATGTGCGCATGGTTTGAGTTTTCTTTCGGTAGCTGATTTATCGGCCCAACCCCGATTGCTCAGCTGGTATCGCGGACCTTGTTTGACTGGGCGACGTCCGAGCCGGCATGTTCTTTCATTCGGTTGTATTGGCGTCAGATTTCATTCGTGTTGTTACTTTATGGTCAGCGCATCGACACTCATCTGACGAAATGTAAATCTGACGAAAGTAGACGAAATGCTAGACACTATATGCAGAGGACTAGGCACAGAAGCAAACATGGTGTATAAAACGTGAATCAAATCGAATCAAAATCGAATCAAATTTGGAATCTATATAGCGCACTCTAAATAATGTTCATATCAGTTAAAAACAAAAGTGCAAAAGACAAATTTTATCATTACAGCAGTTTGTCATTGCAGTAGACACTAGATCTAAAACATTTTATTATGATCGTTATTGTTGGCAACAGTAGTAGTAGTAGTATAAATTTAAAGTGTTAGTATACTTAATGTAATAGGATTACATTTTTGTTTATAAGAGCTTTGTACAACGCTAATTTTATTAGTAAATTGTATCTTTTATAGTTTAAATATAACAAGTAATTTTCAAGCAAAGTTGTTTTCTTTATTAATGAGAAGCGATGTATTTTCGAAACATGAGGTTGATTGCGTTTAGTTCGTTTAAAATACCAGGGTAAAACCGTTGCTTAGTTTTTCCTTGTAATTTACTTTTGTTTTAATTGTATCTGTATTTTCGTGTGTATGACGTAATTGCAGTTTTTCGATAGAGCTATGCATGAATTATACTGGTCTCAACGTTCCGTCTCAGATCGGTAATTTCAAAACTCGTTCTCTGTTTGATAAGTTATGTTACGATGCTGACTTGTAACACGTTCTTGTGTGTAAATTTGGAGATTTTTTCTCATTTTTTGGAGAATTGGAGCAATTTTTAGTTTTTTTCTAATGCCATTGTTTTTAAATGGCTCAAGTTGCCTTTATCGAGTAGCGTGTCAAATGTATATTGGGTGTAAAAATCATACGCGCAATATGCTGTAATAATTGTGCAGTCACACGACAAAGTCCATGATATCCTTGTCGTCGTAAGCGTTAACAAACGTCTCTTTGTGAAAGAATGTTTTGTACAAGTTCTACACGTGGCAATTCATAATTGTGCCTACGACTTCTGAGAGAAGACAGTAACTGACTCATGTGAACAGACCTATATCTTGGCGGAAGTTGAACGGACCTTTGGTCTGTCTGCTGTAGCTTTAAGTCACTGATTTTCGTTAAGGCACGTAGCATACAGAGCGTCGTAACTGAACTGAACTGAACTGAACAGACGTGGTTTTGTTTTTGACGAATTGATCAATGATCAAGCAGGGCGAGCTCACTGGCTATTGGTTGACGCGTATGTGAGCGTAGTTACAGAGACCTCCAGCGCCGTTAGACGGTGCATACTGTAATGCATTACTGCTATACACGTTGGTCAGTTCGTCAAAAAACAAAACCATGTATTTCGTTTCAGTTCAGTTACGTCGCTGCACGTACCCGTCTTTACAGACTCCCATTCTGTGTTTAAATCATATACGTGTTGAAGGTGAATACAGGGTGGTCCAAAAAAACGGATACCCAGTTTTATTTTTGGGATAACTTTGGTAGTTCAGCACCGATTTTAACCATTCTTTCACTGTTGCAAGCAAAAATTTATTGCGCGTAAACTTGAAATTCTTTCACCCACTGCACCTTTATTGTGTGACCACATTACCTAGCAAAACAAACACTGTCAAAGCTACAGTGGTCTCGGAGAACGGGCAACACATAAAGATATCAATTTTGTAGCATAAAATAGTTAAGCTTACTTACTTATTCGCAGGAGTGCCTTGTGACGTCATTGTTACGTCATATCGTGTTTATTTACTTTGTTTACAAGTAATAATTTTTAGAATAAATCGTTTGATATAGGCAGAATAACAAAGGATGATCGCTGTTTGATCATGGGCTTACGAACTGAGAACTGTTTTGCTAGGTAATGTGGTCACACAATAAAGGTGCGGTGGGTGGAAAAACTTCACGTTTACGCGCCATAAATTTCTGCTTGTCACAGTGAAAGAATGGTTAAAATCGGTGCTGAATTACCATGTTATCCCAAAAATAAAACTGGGTATCCGTTTTTTGGACCACTCTGTAGAATGCGATGCGGTAAATCGGCGCACGTGGTGACGACTGCAGGCATTCAAAATTGCGGTCAAACCGCTGCAGATAGAGACATGGTATCATTTGACGGCCTATAGGAAGTTGCCATCGCCCAATCCAACTGTATTGTCGCCGACTGTCTTTGACGTACCATTTAGCTACAATACATGCATTACGGACAGACCGAAGACTGAGAGACAACATATCGTACCCAAGGTTTGACCTAACGGTCAGCCAAAACAGCGTCTATAAAACTATGTAGATTTTCACGAAATTTGACATACTCAACTAAGATTGTACATTTCAATGCAAATCTGTGTTTATTTTTTACTTTTACTAATTTTTTTCAACAATTTCAAGAGTGAAATATTTGCGCAATGTTTTTTTTCGGGGGAGGGAGAATAGATGCTTTTGTATTGCTGTATTTGGCAAAAACTCCGGGCTACATGTACGCGGAATAAATGTCTGTGGATATAAATATATCCATGGATATCTACGGAAAATCTCTGGATATGGATGGGAATTTTATATCCACGGCAAGCCTGGTCATTGAACACAGCATTCGCATAAGCACGGTTATTCAGACGGTGACGGTTTAAGTTTTAGACAAGAAACATTTTACACCAAATAAATTTTCAAGGTAATATTTTTGCGTTTCTCAACCACTCTAACGCCGAACTAAAGCTTTGACTTCATCGTATGGGGCATTTGACATTTTTATATATAGGCCTGACTGGGTATATTTTACGCATCGTATAGGCCTAACTGAAAAATAATTACACACAACTGCTCAGTCAGTGTATTGTTAATCAGAAAAGGTGGAAACTGTCTTGTACGAGTAAATGTTAACAAAATTAATAACGCATAAACTTTAGAACAAGCACAAAACCAAAGAGATTGTAAGGATAATATCATTTTGTCAGCGGTCTCTCAATTTGCTTGATGTTATCATTGTTATTTCTTGTTGCCCCTACGAACACTAAACAATAATAAATTAACATATTAAAATAAATAACTAAATACACAAAGTTTATCAACTTTGGCGGAGGTTGCAGCTGTATTTTAAGTTAGTCGTAAAAAGTTGACTTTTTTGGCGGGAATTTTTACGACAGTAGTTGCGTGCACGTATACACGGCGCGGCATAAAACCGATAATGGTGACACGTCGCGTGATGACCATGGACGGATTGGCGTGTTTCGACAGCACGTCGACGTTGGTACAAGGAAGTGTGCATGGGTCCACCGCTAACCACACAGGGACTCTGTTGTCACATTAAACCGGATCATCAATCACTTTGCACGGTCAAAACGCGCCGGTCAATAGCATTCATAAGACAGACAGACAGTCTACAGTTCGACAATCGGTTGACCGATGACTTTTGGGCGCCAGCGTTTCGACGATCTTCGTCAACAACTGCTATTCAGCCTCTCAATGGGTGTGAAATAGATTAACCCTTAATATTTTTTATTTAACTCTTTGACACTGTTGGTCGGGCAACTGGAAGAGCGATTCGTCGGAGCGTCTTGTTAATCTTCTTTAGCTGTCCTGCCTCTCTGAAACCGCTTCGACGGCAGTAGGCCTACAAGTCATACTTCTCTCTGTCCCTGGCCTTCTCGATCAGAGAGTGATATGTTTGACCACTGAGTCACATCTTCCAACCATCCTCTTCTCGGTCATTTCATCGCCTAGTGCCAGCTGCCATACTGTTTATCATCTAATCCGCTTGCCGCGTCACATATGTCACGGAAAAATGGTTAATTTCATGTACGTCGTATTCATTCATTTAGCAAATCTGTACACTTCCGACTCTATAGGTAGTAACGTTGCAGCTAGGCAATAAGGCACAAGCATGGCACATGACAGTTGCCTAACTTTCAGAACACACGCGTAGCCTATACCGTACGTAGGCCTATACGAGACTGTTGACAATGAGTTGACATATCTTCAAGCGCACAGTGCACACGGTAGGCAAAACTTTAGTAAGTAAGTAAGTAAAATGTGAACTTATATAGCGCATATCGTTAAATTAACCTCTTTTGCGCTCGTCACACTAGTACTAACTGAATAGGATTGTTTTAAAGAACTGTTTGAAACTGTCAATATCACACGCTGGATCTATGAGTTCATCTGGCAGTGAGTTCCAGACCGTCGTACCAGCGACAGGAAAAGCCCGACGGCCGTATACTTGTTGCGTCGGCAGCGCGGTACAATGAGCGCGGCTATCATCCTTAGGCTGTGTGTATCTTTGCATACGATGCAGTCGTCATCCATTCATCAATGCAATTAAGTCAACCATTATCTATTAAACATTTGCGAATTTTGTTTGATACTCTAGACAATCATAAAAACGTATGTTGTTTAGCCAACAAAAAGCACGTTAAAGCATTTTTGTGGCCGGCGAACAAACAACTGGCATAAGGCTGCGACATGTAAAATCTTACAGATCTGCGCTATAATGAACAATAACAGCGACTGCACGAATGCTTGTGACTTACTTTTAAAAGGCATCGGCATCATCTCTTGAAGCGCTCCGCCATGCACTAAAAGCAACAAATATCAAGATAATGTCACATGTGGGCAGCTTCATCAACATCATCATCAGCAGCAGCAGCAACATCCATAATGATGCAGTGATAACAGGCCTAATGATGACGAATTAAAGACGAATATTATTACCATTAACCAATATACAGACGCGACACCAGAATAGTGCAAAGTTCTTGCTAAGGCTGTTTAAGGCGGTGACCGGTCATATATCCGGCCCTTCCAGAACCGGATATTAGACCGGTCATAACCGATCAGCCGGTCATGCCCGGGCGCGTTTGACTGGTGACAAAATCTGACCGGTCATATAGCCTATAAAATATTTGACCGGCTGCCGGTCAAATATTCTGTGCCTTTATTATAAATTATATAACATGTGCGGATTAAACTATATCTTGTTTTATGCTTATTCAGTCTATATACATGTATTGCAGTCGCTTTGTTGCAATAACTTTGGTTTAAAATAGTTGACGAAGCGCGAGTACTTATTTAACGTTTATATCGAATAATACCGGTACCTCCTGAATACGTTTAAGGATTGTTGTGCAATTCGTGTTTGTTAAACTATAGATCATTATTATTTACAACCAATTGGTCAATTTTTAGCCAAAAAGTGTAGGAAATTTGTAAATAAGCAGCTGCTTCAGACTTGGCGTTAATGGTTACAAGAAATATTATTAGATTGTGACCAATCTAATGTACTCCTTGCGCACATCATTTTCTTTTGTATTCTTTTAGGAGCTTTTTCGTTTCTTTCGGCTTGTTTTAGAGACCCGGCGTCTAATTGAGACCCGTTTAATATTATACTAATAGTGACTGGCGTCGAGGTCGTTATTGGAAATTGTCTTCCAAAGTTCATAAAATTAATATCGCCCGATTTTAGAAACTGACAGGAAAAGATTTCTAATAATGGTCGATGACGCTAGTTGCCATTTGTCTTGTTATACCTCAACGCATGCGTGTATCTGGCACCGTTACGGAGATATGGCGACTCAAAGATAATGGGGTCACGGCCTTGACCTTTTGAGGTCACGTGACGTCGTCGGTCACGTGACCGTTCGATTCGCAGGGGTCGACTTCCTATGGGTGGTCCATAGTGACCATGCGTCTATCTAGCACCGTTATAGAGATATGGCCATTTGAATTTCTTCCAGGAAGGCTCTTCCAGAAACAGAGGTCGTCGTTGGTCGGTCGGTCGGTCGGTCCTCAATATTACATTGATCTCATATACTCCTCTTCGCTACGTTCGGAACGTGGAGCGCAAGGAGTAAAATAAATAAAAATAAATACGCCCAATTTTGCAGTTGCAAAGAAAGCTGCATATTACGTCATCCATATCGATCCGCTCTCTTGCGGTTTCGTTATCTCCGTTTTTTTCACAATTCGACGTCAGTGCAAGAAGCTAAATTTAAGTGTACTTTAAATTTACCAGAGTCGGTTGCGCAGTCGTGTGGGACAGATTGAACTGTCACGTGCGTGTGCGATTACAACATGTTTTTAACTTGTGTTCTGGAGCGGAGTCAGACGCGAACCCCACTAGACCGATTCGTTGTAGACTTGTAGGCCTACTGCTTGTTGTACGACCCGTGGTCCCATCATGCAACGAATCCGTATTCAAAGCAAGTGGACTTTGGACCTTATGCTTAAACGCGGTTATTTCAGTTTGCCACAGGACGCTGTTTGTGCAACAAGTACTGGAGTGTGGGCTGAACTTGTGTTCTCGGGCAGCAGGTTCAATCACATTCACAGCGGCCGGGTGATGGGTATAGCCCAAATTCCATTACGCCGACTTTGCGACAAAGTCCGGGACAAGTTCCTGGAAAAGTCGCGGGAAAGTTTCGGTGAAAGTCGGCGTAATGGAATTTGGGCTTAATGGGCCGCTATAGAGAAGGGCCGCCATAGAGAAATGCCCCGCCATAGCAACAAAGTCACACAACTCTCCTCCAAATGCCCTAGAACATTTTTAGAGGGAGAGTGAAAAAAGAGGAAAATGAGTGAAAGCTAGAAGACTGTTGGAGTGACCGTTTTCGAGATAATGGTGCTCAAAGTCAAAAATTGCTCTAAATCATGACGAATTCTGGACGTTTTTCACTCTTACAAATTATAAGGGGGTGGTGCCTACGAGTGTAAACTCTGGGAAATTTCGCAAAAAGTCCGTTAGCGTGAGATGACAAAATGACTACTTGTTCTCGTGAGGCAGAAAGAAAGAACAAAAAAACAACAAAGATGAACGGAAGATTGTGTAATATCTTGAAAGAATGTTTGAGACAGATCGTTTCTACGACTGGATCGAATCTACGACTGGATGGGAGATTTTTGGGAAAATTTTTGGCGTAAATTTTGGCAGACCTTCACTATGGCGGCTCCTCGCTATGGCGGCCCTTCACTATAACGGACCATCCGACTATAACCGGATGATCAGAGTCAGACATCGCGCTCTCGCGCAGCTTGTATCTGCTGCGCTGCCGATCAATTCCCACTCGCTCGGTGAACCGTCGTCCTGCAAAGAACGTCCAAGACTCTGACGTCGTCGCACTGCGAGTGATCTGTTCCCACTGACATTGCGTTAAGCCTCGTTCCCATCCGACGCATCGCACGCAACGGACGCAGCGCAAGAATAGAGACCACGTATAGTGGCACGTACATCACTTCTGTTCGTGTGTCTTCATCGTACGTTGCGTCAGCTGCGCTCGTGTTGCATTTATCGCGTACTTTTTGGCCGACCGTACTTAAGTAACGGTCGAGCTTTTGATATGGTTGTCGCCCGTCCGTCTGTCATGGATGTAGTGTGGTTAAACGGTGCGAGATACGGCCTAGCTGTTATTGATCACTAATATGAAATCGCATATTGGCTTTCAAACGACATGAAAATTATTGACCTTGTTGACCTCGAAGGATCATAACGCACTGTGGTATGCCAATCGTGCGTTATTATGGTTAAACGGTAAATCGTAAGAGGTCAGCGATGGTACCATCGGATAGGGCGCTGGTGACTTCCTATAAGCTGTCAATAGTAACCATATCTCCATCTGCAGCGGTCTGGAAGCAATTTTCAATGGGAAGTTTCAAGATATAAGTGGCTGAATCTCGGAAACGGCAAGAGATAGGCCTACAGCCGTCATTACTAAGAAATGCCATATTCCCTTTCAGATTACATAAAATCATTGACCTTAGTTGACCTTAAAGGTCACTGACAACCAGTACGGTCGGCTATCCTAGCGACAGCTGAGCTTGTTGTCTTGCGTTTACTGCGTTTGTTGCGTACTTGCTTGTATACTCTTCTTACGTCATCTGCGTCCCGTGCGTATGTTGGGTACATTCTTGCATTCGTTGCGTTGGGCGAAAACTAAATTTTACTTTTTGGTGCAGCACTCTATTCCACGTGGAGCAGGAGAGTTTGGTTCGATATTTTGACATTTTCAATCGACGGCGGCGTACATCTCCGCAACTGCAGTGCGATTGGCCTGTTGCCGAAGCTCCGCCTCCGAGCACCTCACCCGGCGAAGTCCAGAGCCAAGGATAAAAAACTAACGTCCAAACTCCACCTGCTTTGATTTGTTGTGGACTCGTTGTATAGCATGCTGTACAACAGACTGTAGTAGGCCTACGACAAGTCTATAACTAGTCGAAAGTCTACAGCAAATTCGCAACCAGCATATATAAATCCGTGAGAAAGCGTGTAAACCAACAACAAATCCACATCTTGACATTTTAAGACGTTGCACAACTTGTGCGACTTGACGAGCAGGCAACAAATCGAAGTAGTGGAGTTTAAGCCTAATCGAAGTGTCCGGTGGCCGATAGCGTCTTGCATTAGTCGCAATGAGCGTCGTGGGAGACCGAGCCACCGTTCAATATTATGACTCGCTCGTGATCTCTTGCAGTCAGTCGTTCAGTCGACGTCATCAAACCGACGACGTGCAGGTTTTTCTATAATATGCCGTTTATGACATCGTCTTTGCTGTGCTCCGTCCGTTTCATGACTCCCGCTGGACCGCAGCAAGTCATCGAGGCTTAATAGAGCTTAGTGCCGCAGCGTAGCATCAAATGGCTTATTAAAAGATCAACAGCACAAGTCCTTAGCTCTGAAACCGCATAGTTATGATAAGTTCTTTGTTCCACATTATGCGTTACAAAATAAGATTAGTTTGGCTGAATTATGTTGGCTAAACAAGGCGCCAAATATAAGTTCACAACAGATTTGTTGGCCTGTTGTGCTTCATTACAGCAAAAGCTATAAAACCTGTACAAACTAGGTTGTGTCGGCACCTGTAAAATAAACACGAAGCATAATGTTAACTTAAAAAGACTAGCAGAGTTTGTTAAATCGACTTTAAATTGATAATAATGATACTGACGGTAGTATTATGATGACATTTTACTTAGTATTTATTTATTAGGTTCCGCAGCACCATCATTATCACTGTCGCTATCATCATCCTCTATGTGCTTAATGCAAAAGCTAGAAGTCTGCAGCGTATACCAGTTTTCAGTTAGCGCAAGTTAGTGGAACAAAGATGTCTGAAGTACGTACTGATCTTATTGAGCTTTGGGTCCGCCGTGCGGGACGGGTGACTAGTGCCGTCGGGTCCCGGTCCGCCCTTCGGTCTCACGGCTTCGACGGGCAGCACTCGACGTCGCTTCTTGGGCAGCTTGGCGCGCGCCTGAGTGTGTGAGTAAAAGAGCGCGAAGTTTGATACGATCACCGGAACCGGAAGTGCTATCGTTAGCACACCGGTGAGCGCACACAACGAGCCGACAAACATTCCCAGGTAGGTCTTGGGCACCATGTCGCCATAGCCGACGGTTGTCATCGTTACAATCGCCCACCACAGACCAACCGGGATGGAGGTGAAGTGGAAACTGGGTTAGTGAACGAGGTCAAGATATGAAGACCAACTTGGGCCACGACCAAGACCACGTTTCTGAACCACACACAACGTGCACATATGTGAAAATTTTGGTTAAGATCGAGTCAGTATTAGTCAAGATATGAAGCGTTGTCAATAGATTAAAAAAGTAAAGATAAAAACCAGATGGAGGTGAAGTCGTTGACAGGGTTGTATTGGATGCGCTCGGCGTAGTAGACGAGCGACGCGAAGATGACAATGCCGAGAATGAGGAAGAAAACCAGAAGAGTCAACTCGTGCGCGCTCGCCTTGAACGTGTGAATGAGAATCTTGAGTCCGGGCGAGTGCCGAGTCAGCTTGAACAGCCGCATGATGCGAATGATGCTGAAGAACTCAAGGATGTCGTGGTCCTGCTTCATGTAAGTCAGAACGTAGTCGAGGTAGAACGACAGAGTCGCGACGAAGTCGATGATGTTGACCGGCGCCAGAGCGAACGCCAGTTTACTCGGACTGACGATCGACCGCGCAACCAACTCGAACGTAAACCACACATTGCACACACACTCGATGTATACTCCGATTCACGTGCACGGTCGGCCTGTTTTCATACCACTCGATCGACGGAGACTGCTTAGTGAATTCCATGACAAAAGTGGTTTCAAAAGCAAGCTACAGATTGCAGACGCACTCGATGTAGAAGAACGGGCGTTCTCTCCTTTCCTTATTATTAATCCGTGTTGTCGACGCTTTTCGGTACAACTGCAGTCTTGGCTTGTTCCACGCAGATCGCTGATCTCCAAAGAGCATTGCGAACAGAGTCGATGTAGAAGAAGGCGTCATGCGGTGTGGTGCGCTGTTTGTCGAGCAGCCAGGGCAACGGTCCAGCGGCAGACCGCGACGACAGCGCCGCCGCCGGTGAGTTGCTGGTGCAGTTTACCGGGATATGGACGGTGATGTTACGAATGACGGGCACGCGCATGGCCGGGTGCGTCTTGAGACAGAACGACAGGATCGACACCACGATAAAGAACACCGACACGATCGACGTCACCTGCAGCATCAGGCATCATCACACAACATATACGTCTTTATTCATCAAAAATGGTGGCAATTAGTAACAATATCATCGCACTTTTTATCCGACCTTGTCTTTGGTTAACGTCACAAAGCAATCAGCCGATCAATGAATTCATTGAAACAAACATGCAGCACAGTATGACAGCAGAAACAAAAAATATGCCAAAATGTTGAAGGGACACCTAGATAAACAAAGTCCGCACTAACAAGTACCAAAGTACAAAAAAACAATAATGCAAATTGAAAACAATCAAATTTGAAAAAATTAAACACATATAACCAACATTTCCCCCTTTCAAATTTAAACCTAAATTCAACCGTGAGTACCGCTAGATAGTCCGCTAAATTAAATTTTCAACGGTTTAAACCGCATCTAAATCGGTCCACGCGTTGTGGCAATATCGTCGTTTAAAGTTGCATTCGGTTCCCTAAAAAGCTGCGTACGGTCCACTAAAACATTTCCCTACGTTACTTTACGTAGTGTACGGTTCGTCAAATCGTTCTCGTCCTATCGGCGTCGAGCATCGGTTCATTTTACCGATCGCGTCCAATCGTCGTCTACCAAATAGTTATTACCCCGTTTATCTTCACGGACAATGCGACCAGGTGGCATCGTCCGGCCCTTTATAAGCGGCCGAAACCGCGGACCGCTCACTCGAGTCCGGGACAGCAAACAACACATCACTCTACTAATGACCAACGTGGACTTCCACTGCCGACCGTTCAGCAGCAGAACGGCTACGGGTACTGAAAGCACACCGTCAAAGCGGTAACTGGATAGCCGGAAAATGGAAACCGGCAGTAGCAGGTCCACCTAGAGTAAGAGGCCATTGCGATGCAAGCGGCTGTCGGAAAGCAAACGGTCTTCCGACAGCATAAAGTCTTCCAATAGTAGTGAGTCGTCCGGCAGTGACTTGTCAAGGGTTTCTTCTGTTAGTGACTGTGCCGGCGTAACCATTGAAGGTTACCGTACACCTTTACCGGACCTAGAACCGCTAGCTTCACAACCCTTCGCTCAGCTCGGAGCACGCCAGACAGGCGTCGAACCGGCGATCCAAACTGAGATAGAGAACCCATGCTCAGAAATTCAACCGGATAGTACAACCGGAAAGGTGCAGTTCCAGTACATTGCGGGCAAAGTCAGTCAAGGTCATTTGTCCGTAGCAGACCACTCACCAGCGAGTCAGGCAGAAAAAAGTACAGTATTACACATAAACTAATAAATGTTGTAATTCTGTTATTGCCGTGACTCGGAGTCGGAGGCGTTAGCTTATCTGTCATAAATTATAAAGAAACCGTCAAACCGTTTTGCCTGTCCTAGACATTAATCTAAAACAAGCACACAGATAATCACTGAAACGACTTATTCAATCCATTCGTGTACTTGGGGATTGATTTCAGTTTCGTACTTTTAGTTGGCCTACAGCAACGTACGTCGGCTTGGGATGTATGAACCGGTCTTTGAGATATGGAGAAAACAAACGTGTTATACATGTATGCAACCCAATGTGCAATCTGCAGAAATACTTAAAAAGATGTTCATCGATTTCGCTTTTCATAGTATAGTGTAATTAATGACGCGAGGTAACTCCGCCTTGATCGCGATGAAATTTTCACACAAACGAGTTTCAGAGAATAAGAGAAGCAACCACGCAGGCAGACTGTGCGCCGATGCAGATAAAACAGTCTAATGGATTCATAAGCAACGTCGCCGAAAAGGCTTAAACCTTTGACGATCCAAGCTATCCTGTTTTATTACTGGTCTCTATTCTCTGATGGCATCCGGCATCTATCCCTTGTGTCCATATAGCATCTCCAATACGCACGTTATAATTTTTTAAAGTTTCAAGATACGTTTAATTGTTGAAACCAATTTTAAGTGACCGTCATTCTAAGTGAGTAAGTAAGTAAGTAAGTAAACCTAATTCTATAGAGCTCATCAATGTGAAAAATATGAGAACCTCTAACGCGCGCACTATACCCATGATATAGTGGTAAGTTATTAGCAGCTGATTGAGTAAAACATAAAGTGTATTACCGTTAAGTAATATACATGGTTAACTTTTGCCCGTTACAAGCGCATTGAAAATATTTCGGATAGCTTTGGATACGATAAGCATAAAAATATTTTAAAGCACTAAGAAATTCGCAGACGCTACAGTGCGTCAGACGGCTATTAGGCCGTTGAACAGAAGACTTTTGAGTCAACGGTTAAGAGCAAACGACGATAATAACATCTCGTACCCGTTGCTAAAAATAATGTTACATGATATGATAATTTGCACTGAAAACTGGCAGGCAAGCTGTCAGTTAAATCTATCACATAAACTTAACTAGAAAGCAGTCAGAGCCAGCAGACCTCCGAGGTCATGTTGTTCGCCAGGCGACAGCACCATATTCGGTTTGGCAGCGGTTTCCCTTATGCCCCATTGAAAGCAATGTTAACAAAAATTTCAAAGTAATCCAGAATCCAGGATTCCTTCCGAATCACCCCCAAAATTGAACCACTGGTAGTTTTTGCCATTGCCGACATTCCCAGAAAATTTCAGAAAGATCCGTCCATAACTTTTTTGAGTTATCTTGCTGACACACAGACAGACAAACAAACAAAGTCTGGCAAAAACATAACCTCCTTGGCGGAGGTAAAAACTAAAAATGCTTCAAGTAAAAATAAAATGACAGAGACTGAGATAAAAGTACTTTAATGTAAATTATTTTTAAAGGTCCAGAAACAGATCGTTATGGAAGAGATGCAAGCCTGCTGCCGTAACTCCGCATTCTCTGGATGTTGCTGCTGCTGCAGACGGTATGCGAATTCTGGTGATAACGGCGTGACGCCGAATTTGACAGAACCGTCCGGGTCGCCGCTATTCACTCAATGTCGTGCGTATGAATGCTATCAATGCGCTACAGCTGCCACAGGCGTCATCATTAATTCATTAAACGTAGGCTTATCAAGTAAACTGCATCGGTCTATACACATGTAAGACTGACGTCCCGCAATTGCTGCCTACCTCATGCGTATCGCAAAAAAACGCATTTACGCTAAATTTATTGCCATTATTACAAAAATTTATTGACATTTTAATACTGATTATAGCGATAACACACGCTAAAAAATTCAAATATTAATGACAGACGAAAGGCCGTGTTTAAAACACGCTGCACGCTATTGCTTTTTACACTGTGAGGCATAAAAACACACCAAATTTTTTTACCATTACGTGAAAAAGGGTATCCAATTTTAATAATTTTTGGTACACATACACATGTATTCATGACACAACTGGTTATCAAATGGCCGTTTAGTTTCCCACCTTACCCAACATCTGCTTTTGCATTACCTCTAAAAACAGAACAGACAAAATATGCAATAAAATCATTTAAAAAATTTTATAAAATTTATCTTTCTGGATATGTGGCCACCAACAGCCAATCAATTACAAGGTTTGACTGTTGTGCAGCAGATCTATTAAATATGCCTGACATTCAGTCACTTGATGGCCAGTTGTATCAGAAATATTTGTACCAAAACGTATTGAAACCGGATCACTTTTCTTTAAGTTGTGATAAAAAAAATTCTGGTGTGTTTTTTATGCCTCACAGTATAGAACTCTGCCATCATTCCATAACATTTCGAAGCACTTTGAATGCAACATTTGTATCTTTGGGCTTGCCGATTTCATTCATCAAATGCGCAGCCAACATGTTATGCTATCTCTATTTTTGCCACGACTGTCGCCAAGGATTAAGAAAAAAGATCGTATGAAAGCCATAGGCTAATGCATGACTCGTTGGACACTAATATTAACGTCACAGTTGTCAATGCAGTTTTGAGTGGATATCATATGTAAAATTTATACACAGTAGTGCTCCGATTGCATAAGAAAGCCACCGGTGTATTAGGCTACAAGCTTAGAAAACCTTATTCAGCGAAATGTATGGTTTTCCGTGAACGTCAATCAATGTGAAACTGTTGCACATTTACCACAGCAAGCGGATGTACAACAGATGAGATAAGCTGATGACATGTAAACACGGTGTTAACACAAGAATCGCAGAGTGAGTGATTTCAGTGTACAAAAGTGCTAACTGCCTTCAGCAAACGAAGTCAAAAAAGTAACGAAATTCAACCTCGACCTCAATTAAAGCGAAGAATGTAAACAAAGTGAATCATAATACTAAACCTACTCTCACTGCATTGAAAGGCATTTCCTTCCAAAAAGCAGAAAGCAGTCTTTTGTTGAACGCCGTGTATGTGCAGTGTATCCGATCCGGTAGCTGCCATTTCGAGTATAGCACGAACGCACTGCAGCTAATACTGCGATACGTAAGCCTAGGTATGTTTACCTTTGTTGTGTACAGAATATGGACACCGAGGCACCAAGCTAAGTACCTTGTATGCCTTATTAAGCAAACCTAACACGTGAATGGAAATTTATTCTGACTGGCTGGTGAGGCTGTTCAAAAGGTTAATCCTATCAGTGACGCCCACAATCAGCTCAAGACAAGTTGGAAGCTTTGATTAAATTGACTCAAACCGCATCGATCACAAGACGTCTTCGAATACGAACTTTTTTCGTACCAATGTAAATCGAGTATTTGCGAATCTTTAGAGATTGCAATCCGACAAAATCAAACAAAAACACAAAGCTGAATAATAATGTTGAAACAAAATGTTATTATTTACGCAAAATAAAAAAAAACTTTTTAATGTAGGCCTACGTGAAAACAAAATCATAGCAAAAGCTTAGGATAAGCCAATTAGATGTTGTGACTTTTGCTAGCCTTTAGTGTCAAGACAATGCATTTGCGCTGTGCATTTTGCAGCGTTTGAAATGGGCTACAGGCAATACACACCGGATTACTTTGCTTATTCAAATATTAGACAGACTTTGTGACTAATTTTTTCATAGGTCTCTGTTAACCAGCATAATCTTAAACTCATTATGGAACTGAAATAAATCATTGGAATTAGCCACATTAGGATTCAGCGAGACATCAGCTCTCGTGACGTCGACTGCGGCACACACATTAATTTTTTGTCACCTCTGCAGCATCTCCAAGGCTCTGGTCAGAAAACCCGAAGCATACGTGCATAATTAATATGTCGAATCGCAGTCACGATTTTTCTTTCGTGGCAAAGACGACATTGTAAGGTGTCGCAGAATGTAATCGAGAGGAGAATTAATTGAACGCGACAGTAAAGCGCCGCTCTTACTCTGTCTTATACAAAACGCCGACTAGAGCTATGGGTTAAAAGTGGAGTTTTTTTGTTTTTGACTTCGTCACCAGTCTATTTGCGTTTTTAATATCAACTTTGCGAATCCATGGTTTACTCACAAAATTTCAGTAATGATTTATTTAATGATTTTTCTGCTTTGAAACAACGAATAAGCACACTTTTGTGATACGAAAAACAGCGACGCTTCGCATACAAACAGTTAAAACTACAAAAAAATATGTTTTGCGTTTGTTATAACCGTCAAACATGTTTTTTTCGACGTGTGTGCAGGCAGTGTGAAATATAATGGCAGCAGGCCTAAGTAAGTAATCAATCAGTGTGAAAAATGCACACAAACACATGCAACTGGAGAATAAAATACAAGCAAAGCAGTGACAGGAGATAAGGTAGGCCAGGCGGTATAGTATGGTGTCAGACTCGTAACTTTCTGGTTGCGGATCGAATCTCATTTGCAAGCAACCTTGAGCAAAATGTTAATCAACCGTATGTTCGAGTCAACTCACTGTTCTACCTTCAGCAGGACAGGACGCGTTCAGTGTTTGAACCAAACACTTTCAGACTACGAGGTTTACTGTGATGGCTTTACGTACATTACATCACGCGGAAAAAACGGTGTTTAGCGTAACAACGCTTGATGGTAATACGCAGACCGACTGGTTGCAGTGGATTGTAACATGCAGGCAGCTGTAATAGTGTCAACGGCTGATATTCGATCGATTCGCGGTCGAAGCGATCCTCGAAGCATGACGCAGGCAGCCCATGCCCATAGATTACGCGCCGCTGTCCAGACACACTGCGCCTCTGTCGAACGCCGATCAGATAAGTCAAGTATTTTACTGCAGGCAAGATCAACGCAGCGCTCCGTTAAACCGCCGCTACCTATACGACTTGTAGTTGGCCATCCAAAAATATCCCGTCCGAGCCATTTTCAAAGAATTAGATACAAGCACGGTATAGTTACGAGAAATGCGGACCGGACCGGACAAAAACACGACTTAGTTGCAACAAAGCTGTCTGTTTAAGTAATATTGTAAGTGAGATAACTTATTTAGACACAGTGTTTGAGTTGCCGGGGGGGGGGTTGGAAGGGTTGACCCCCCAACTGTTTTCTCAACCCCCCTAACACACTGTCAAATTATGTACATGGGGATCAGCTATAGGCCCATACTATATAAAGTACATACGATTTACATCACAATTTTGTTCGGTCTCCAACCGTCGAAAAGTTCAACCCCCCAGTTGATTTTTCACAATTCAAACACTAAGCAAATTGCCTCAAAACATGTTTAAGACGGCCGATTTAAGTAAAATAGCTTCAGAATTCGAAGTTCGAACCTATTTTGTCTCCCACGTGGCTATCGATTGATCGCGTTTCAGAAGGCAGTAGAGGTGAAATAGGGGAACGGAGGATCTAAATGGGGCAATAATTTTAGAGGCATCAGTAAAATGGATGAATGTCGTAAAAGGTTCGCTTGAGTTACGACACAGCACAGAGGAAACAGAAAGCAATGCAAGAGGCAGTGGTACTACTAAACAACGGTCTGGACTAGACAGCGTGGACTGGTGCCGATGGATGCAAACTGTGCAATAATCGGTGCGTCCGTCACTGCAGCTCAGCAGTCTGATGCTCCGTCGGCTGCTGAGACAGGCAACCGCATCACTGCACGTCACCGGGATGCGAGAAATCGTTCGCCGCGTGCCAATAATTGAGAATTTAATGCGCAATTGTCAGCTCAGCGCAGCGCAAGACGCTAATCGCTATTGATGTTTTTACACGCGCCATTATTTTACTTCCAGTTGAAACGACAAAACTTCAGTCATGTGACTGACGTGCTCAGACGACAGCACAGAGTTTCCGGTATCGTACAATCCCTTTGTATTATTAACGACTCTTTGGTGTTTCGTGAAAGGCAGACATCTGGTTTTCCGACTAAAATTGCAGCCTGTTTGTTGACTTTGAAACTTACATCATCAAACCGTTCGTTCCGTATGAAGCTATTAGCATCTTTTATCTTTAAGCCACAACATAAGCACGCAGCTTTCTTGCAAATATGCAATGCACGACCGACAATTAAGGATTGTTAAACTCGAAGTTGAAATAAAACTAGAAATACGTTCTGTGGAACGAGGTATCTGTCTCATTGCCACGCTATATAGCCTAGCAGCTGCGTATAAGGGGGGGGGGTAGGTGCAAAC
>Ga0209367_1005063_pt1 | contig 18266 bp, 12 predicted proteins | sample WorMetLIZISLAND2_FD_187412 | JGI IMG/M metagenome (GOLD analysis project Ga0209367, IMG submission 187412) | Marine gutless worms symbiont microbial communities from Max Planck institute for Marine Microbiology, Germany - Olavius geniculatus... ... | reverse complement strand
CAGTATTAATCATAGCAAAAAAGTTAATAAATTAATTTTAAAATATGAACAAATAGTAGTGGGGTGAAAAATTCACCCCAGGTTAGCTTATATGTGATTCTGCCAGAGGTCATCCTCGGAGGGTTAAAAACAATCCTCAGCCCAGTAACATCAAAATCGTTATCCAGACAATCATACGTAACATATAAACAAATCACAAAAAATGCATCTGTCTAACTGCGTTACTTCTAGTGTGCATCACAATTGCCAAAAGCAAATTAACAGAAGCAAATCTTTCAACTCACTAGGCCTGTCGTACATCAAATCGTCAAACAAATAATCTACGACATAAAAGAAAATGCGACAAAAGTCCAACTCTGTCACAAGCAGTGTCTATCACGAAGTAGTACATTCAAAGCAACAAAAGCAATCTTTTAACTTTCTAACTCTCATGAAAATTGTCGGACAGACAAACTACAAACTGCGGCATAAAAGAAAAAAAAGAAAAAAAACACATTGACAATAGTTCAATGTATGTGTCTATCACACACTTCTCTCCATGATGCGCAAGAAACGAGCGGACATACAATCGACGTGGGCCGTTATGCATCACTCCTGCACCGAAATCGGTTGATTCGGTTGACGACCGTCGGTCGGTTAATGCTTCGGTTGGCGTCGGCTGACACGGTTGAATGGAACATGGCGCTTCATCAAACACAAGCGAACCGCAGCGCTCTGCGCCACGAAAAACGGACAACGTCGCTTCTTCCTTCATTTCTGCCGGTTCGATAGCCCAACCTGTTTCGTTGGCTGGAATGCTGTTCAATACAAATTTAACCTGCACATTAACTTGCGACTGTGCTGGAGGCACTAGACGCTTAGTCGCATTGATGCGACGGACATTGGCTCGTTGACCAGTCACTAGCGGAATATCTGTGCCGCAGTATGTCAGGCGACCATTCTTGAAGTCCCAAATACATTCAGCACTTCTTAACCAATCGTGTCCCAAAATGATATCTCATATAGCGTCGGTTACGTAAATGTCAGCGGTTGCCACATGACCAGCTACCGTGAACCGCACCTTAGTTATTCCCGCAACGGGTATTTTCGTCCCTTTAACAGCATACAACGGATACGTGCTCGGCTCAACTGGCAACCCTGGGATAGCTCGATTTTCCCATGACGGACCGCTCACATCCGGTATCTAAAAGTGCTTCAAACTGACGTCCTTGATATTCTATTGGCAAATAAACCGCTCCACCTATTTCTCCGAACCCAGCATGTGGCCGTTGCCCAACAACTTCAACGTGACTTTCGGCGCCTGCACTTGGCGGCAGTTGTGGTTCTTTCTGAGGACAATTTCGCCGCCAATGGCCCATTTTACCACAACGTTTGCAAGCCCCATTGCCGCAGCACGACCGCGTGCGGTGTCGGTGGGTTTTGGTTGCATCATTTGCTTACTCGGTGGACAGATTAAATGACCAAGCGCACTGTCCGGCGCGACCGATGGTTTCGCTTCTCTAGTGGTCAGCGCGGAAAAACGCGCTTCCATAATCTTCACGCAAACTTTGAATCTGCTGCGTTACCAGCTTTTCAATCGAAGAGTCAGTCGGTCCCTGCGGACCAGATGCATTACCGAAAAGTTCTTAAGCGCACCCAGGGATGGCTCCGGGGCGACAACTTTACGCACTCGCTCTTCTTCACGTGGTCCTTCTGCACGGCGTCGATTATCACCATCCCAGCTAACCGGCCTTGAAACTGAACTTCCAATCTACATCTCAAGCTGAGCAGCCACTTTTACCACCTGCTTCAGGGTTTCTGGGGCTGGGACGGCTGTACGTATTCTCAGCTTAATTTCTTCGTTTTCGAGAGCATTAGTGAACGCCTCTCGGGTGATAGTTTCTGCTAAAGGCTCCGCTGCAGAATGGTAAGCCTTAGCCAATAAATCTCAAACTTTATAATGCAACTGTTCAAGCGACATCTTACCTCGTCTCAGTTGCTGCAGCTCCGTACGGTGTCGCCTCTGTTGACCAACCTTTCCGAAACGCCGTCGGATAAGGTTCAACATCTCGGACACTGACATTCTATACGACAACTCATTCACAATGTGCTCGGCAGGCCTCCGCATGGCTTGGCGCAACTGGACTTTCTGTTCGAGCTCTGTCCATCCATAGAGAATTCGGAAGTCCTCGAATCTCTGAATGACGCTCTCGACACTGCTGTCCCTTCTGTACGGTTCCATCATAGTCATGACACCTCCACGCCATCGCTGCACTTCCGGCGAGTACAGTTCTTCGGCAGAGTGAAACTGACGTATGTCCCGTCGACTCTGTCGCGGCGATCTGGGATCACGACGTGCCGCAACCACTGACCGTCGCGGCGTGTCGTCGAACCCATCCATCGCATAACGACAAAACCCTCCATGCTCAGCTCGACGTCCGTAGCCGATATCTACGCTGGGGCTGCGTAGAGTTAATCTCGGCGTGCGTCGGTTGCGTGTCGCTTGACAACCGTTGTCACACATCGGTTGGATGCCGTCGGTTGATGTCGGTTGACGCGTCGGTTCGCGAACGTCGGTTGACATTGGTTGATACCGCTGACGTCTCAGTTGATCCATGCCCATAACGGTCGGCTACTCCTCAAGTACAGACGAACGGTAACGTGCGATCCCACACGGATGATGTCGGCGGACCGGCTCTCGCTCAGCCAGATGCTCGTAGTCAGTGTGTACGCTCGGGCTGCGTAGAGTTTAACAACGACGGACGGTTGATCTCGGCGTTCGACGGGCATACATCGGTTGATAACCGTCGGTAGACATCGGTTAACTCGTCGGTTGATCCAACCGATCCAACCGAATCAACCGACTCGGTTGACTACCGTCGGTCGATGTCTGTTGGCGCGGTCGAGTGGAATATGACGATCCATCGGGTTCACGATGCTCTGTATGACGTCGGAGATCGCAGTGATCAGACGACGCGGATATAGAACGTTCAACGTTCACTTCGCGCTCCTTCCTCGTAACTTGAACAGAATCAGACGGTCCCATTAGATGAGACCCAACGGCAATCTGCCGTCGACGTGTTCGCATCCTCGGCTGTACAGACGTCTCCGCTCACCATCACGCGAGTATCCCTGTCGACCGACTTCCTTCGCTAGATTCTCCCGACCCTGATCGAGAACTATATACGTCCTTGTCTTTCACAGTCACGGACTTGGCAGTTGCGCAGTCTTTTTAAATTTCACTTGCCGCAGCTTTCTTCGATCGAGTGCTGATCGTAGACAGAGTCTTCTTGCCCACCGTAACTCGTGGCATCTTTTTCGCCCACTGTTGTTTCGAACTAACATTCACGGATATCAATTATGTTGATCCCACTTCTGACACGAAATTCAATCAACTGCCGTTAGACGATTGAAAAACAGGACTTTACAACAAATTAACTAAAATAGGTGCAGACTCTGGGTATAACAACTTAGGCCTACATTTCTACCATAAATCGTGACAGTTGCGAGGACACAAAACTTTTCGCTGACACTAAACACAGTAATTGTCTTATATTAGGCTGCTAATTTCTCTTCTCATTAGTGTAACTGCTACGACGTTTGTAGAACGAGTTTTTTTCACAGATCAGCATTATAATGCGCCCACACCGTCCAAATATGTCAGACTCGGTGCTTGAGAATCTGATGTTTTTAAGATGCAACATGCAACTGAATTTGCAACTGCAGTTAAGTTGATAAGCTTGCATGGCACAAAATTGTAAAGTAAAGATTAGATGTTTACTGTGAATGGATTGATAAGATTATTGAGATTTTTCTCTTCATACTTTTACATCCAAGCTTCTTCTTCTTCGGCGTATGGTCAAACTTTAACAAGTTGAAGACTCCTGTTCGGACCTATTCAGTATTCAGGGCATCCGCCTTGGCTTTGGCCTTGAAATTTGGTGCATTGGTCCCATCACTGCAAAACACTGTGCTTGATTTCACACGATGTTCTGCATTAAGTATATGCAGTAGACAATTTTGATAACAGATATAATTTTTACACGTCGTAATTTAGATACGCTGTAAACTACACTACAGATACTGCCGAGGGGTAGACGTTTTGTGACGTCATATTTGATCGGGGTCCAAAACAAATGTGACGAAATGTGACGAAGAGGGGGAGTGGATTAATAAAATTATTTCCTCAAAATTGCGTGACGTCATTTATGGACGACCCCACATTAGTTAAGGCTGGACCTTAGGAAGTTAGGATTCACTGTTGCCGGAGGAGCCGACGCAGACGTGGTCGCGGTAGTTGTCGCGATCGCGGTCTTGCAGACGCAAAATTCAAGGATCCGCACATCTCTTAAGCTTCTGCTGGGACTGGGATTTCCCCATTGGTTATAATGGTTTTTCTTTTTTGTTCGACTGAAAGTGAAGAAAAATAGGCTTGCTTTTGCTTTTACGCTGTTTAATGCGTGCGTTATATGATTTTATTTGTTAAAAGTTGCCTTTTAGATCAGAGTCGTATATAGTACGTATGGACCGTGTACGTAACGGTAGCACCAAATACCCGAAAACCTACCGAAAAATACCGAAACAGTTAATAACGCATCATTAATATTGTTGATATATTGTAGGTAGGCTACATCGAAAGGTGACTGGAATGAAGCCCACGAAGTTATTATGCCTGTGTCACAGAACCATGGCAGTACGGAACGGCAACAAAACAATTTCTAATTACTTGAATATTATTTGTTTGTCAAATAACTGCAGTTTAATGGAATATTGTAGCTCCTGCTTGACAGAATTTAGTAAATTTACGTATGTGCGTTAATTTTTTAACGCACGTGAATTTTTTTAACATGCATTAATTTGTTAATGCGATAAGTTAATGTGTTAATTTGACTGCTCCAATTTTCAGTATTTTTCCGTATTTAGTGTCACCTGTACTGATGTGTAACAACCAGACATAAATTTTCACTTCTGAAAGGCAGTAGTGAACACTGAGCACATCATTTTAACCGAAGAATAATGCACGCTAATATTGCAACTAGTAGCTTACATAAATTGCACAAGAAACAAATTGTACTGTACCGGAATACTGATTTCATATTCACTGATGACACTGATATCATTTTGTAAACACCACATTGGTTCACCGGAGATGATCAAGAAGTCATCATAACGGACCAGCTATACACCACGTCATCTTGTCAATAGCCAATGAGGATGGTGGAGTGTTTGCAGAAGTCTCCCATTCACTGCCTGCCCATTCATATTTGCTTGCTGCTTGCTGTATGTCATATTTACGTGGGCACAATAGTTGGTATAGCATACTCACTTGCATTACTTACCATTACTCACTTGCAGCAGGTGCACTGCTGGCAGCATAGGTACTGTAGTGATAGTAAATCTTTTGAATGGACTTACGTGTAGGGTGTCTGTACTGTATAACAATGGTGGCATGACTAAGCCCTGAAAGTTGCCATGTGCATTCATACATGCAAACTGAAGTGTGCACACTCCTTATTCTATAGTTTAGTTATTTGATGATTACTCAACTAACATGTGAGTTTTGAAATTGTTTAAGATGTTGCTTTTAAGTTTTTACACAGTATTGGACAGGGAGAGTTCCACTCTTTAATTTTCAATCCTGAATCATTTAACTGTTCCGGTGGTTTTGGCATAGCAGTCTTTATTGAGAGGAGCAAAGGCATGACTGCCTAGTGCATACGCATGTGCCAGCACGTGTTGAACAAAGAGCATTGTTAGCTTGCTTGTTCAGAAAGTGAGCTTAATGAGCTACTGCTATTGTGTGTCTCTCTGTGTCCACAAGACTACAATGACTTTTTCGGAGTGCTGAGGCATGGATCAAGTACCTAGTGACAGTTTTGGTAATTGAGTTCCAGATCTCATGATCATGGATAACCTGGATTTAGACATTTTGAAGGATTTTTAATGATTTTTTTAGAGGGGTGGTACATGGCTAAGGCCCACTCCCAGGAACAGTTAAATCAGTTTTTGACGGTGATCCAGTTCAGATCTGGATTCAAGTACTCAATGGTGAATTCTTTGTTTGTAGTTAAAAAGTCAATAGCTGTAATTTGGTACTGGTAATCAAGTTCAAAATACTGAAGAGTGGCAGAAGCATGCTTTTTGGTCTGCCATTATGTACAACAATTGTGTGGTGTTTGTTTATTTCAGACACACTACAGCTGATAACTGGTCAGTTGTACCACAGTATAGCATCTGGAGTGCATAATATCAAATGATGGCATCAGCACCGAAGGGTTTTCCGGTTGCCACGCTGGGTGACTGTATGAATGCAAAGTACCAGTGTTGGCAATGTGAACTGGTGCTGAGGAATCCATTGCAGAGCTACTGTGGACATCGACTCTGCAAAGACTGCATGTTGTATCTTGTCAGGTAGTGCTGCCTGCTTTGCTTTTTTACTTTCTTTTATAGCCAGTCACAGTGCCACACGCAAGCATCCTGACCAACTGTAATTTCCTGGGGACTGGGATCTTAAAGGAAAATGTCTAAGAATGACACAAGCATGAATTCATTCTGCCAGTGTTTTCTTATATATAGCAGTTATTTTAGATTAACTACAGAGCTCTAATAACTAGTGACTCTAGCCACAATATTAAGTCTTAGTGGTTGAGTGCATAAGATCGAAATATGGCATCAGCATTTTATAGGCACACTCTGTGTTTGCATGCAGATAACCCTGTGTGGATGTATCAGTTGGTCTTCTGTAGTTGGGGAGGAATTAGACCTCATCAAGGATGTCTTGATAGCCAATTCACACCTGCAATGCTGAATACTGATGCAACTCAACTGTCGAGTTGTGTCAATATCACAAGTGTGAATTGGGCATTATTTTAGCTCTTACACTAAAGACTACAAATAGATGCCTTGTATCATAGGTAACAGTATTTTAGACTAAACAGTGCAGGGCTGTCTTTGCATCAACTTGGAACTTTCTCCAGTCATCTTCTTTGCTTTATAACTTGAAATTGTCTACTTTCTATGTTAATGGAACATTATCACAGAGGAGATAATCATTCAAGACCAGCCAGAGTTTGCTGTGTGCTGCAGATGCAAGTAGGCTGATGAAACTGAAACAGTGATATATGTCTTGCCAGAATGCATGCATTAGAAGATATATGTAATCATCATTTAATTTAGAGATGCGAACCGAACCGACAAATTTAAGTTCAGGTTCTGTTTGGTTCGGTTACTGTTAAAGTTTGGTTCGGTTCGGGTTTGCTTGGTGTTACAGTTCGGGTTCGGTTCGGTCATTTTTTTTTGTTTAAAAAATTTTCTTCTAAAAGTGCAAAATTCCGGTCTGAAAATTCCCGTTTTGCATGCATTTATTTGCAAAACTAAAATTTTAAGCACCCATAATCTCTTCTCTTGCAAATTTCTTGCTGTATGTCAGAATTCTGTCGCAAATTTGCATTGTTTGTCGAAAAATTGCCACTTCCTGGCCCACATATACTTTTCAACCTTTGATGTCATGTGTTTTGATCGACTAACTGACTGAAGACTGATTTGTAACAGAAGAATTATTATTGTTGAGAACATCAAGGATGGGTGTCTCACATTTCGACATCAACGTTCAAAAAGAGCTGTTTGCATCAGCAGACATATGGCATATTAAGTGAGACCATTTTTGACAATTTTGGCCAATTTCTGTGTCTGCAGTAGTAGTAGTGGTACTGCTGATATTAGCAAAAGACGTAGTATACTAGTATATAAAATGAATAAAGTACGTTTAATTCTACAGTGCAAATACTATGAACGACTGTAGAGACTGAACTCTGGACTGAACCCATGGTGATGAGTTCGGGTTCGGTTCGGTTAATCAAACAATTTCAGTTCGTTCGGTTCTGTTCATTTTAATGAAAAACAGGGTTCGAGTTCAGTGCGTTTGGTTTGGATTTGGTTAGATTAATTTAATTGAGAAAGATCCCATTAACTTACACAGTTCGAAAAACGTGCAAAGCATTCAACTGGCTGAGGGATGCTGGCCTATCCAAGGCCTATCCCATACGGTCAACAAATTAAGTACCAGATTACAACAGCAAGACTTGAACTTTAACTTTTTGCTTTTTGCTGCCAGCATCATAGACACCAGGAAAAATCAAGCCTAGCATAATCTCATCTTGAGTATTCTGTGCACAGATATATTGATATGATTGAAAAAGTGCAAAGGCAAGCAGCTAGTAGCTAGATTTATGTAAAAACTTGCCACATTTGTTTGACTGATTGAAACTGCGGCGCCTAGTGACTTCTGCTTTTAGGCGCGTATAAATCCGCTTTATTATTATTATTATTATTATTATTATTATTATTATATTGGGAGAACTAAAACTTGACTGCACTTGCGACAACATGAGTGCATGAGTGATTTCATTGAAGTTTTCAGAATTATGAGAGAAATGAATGATGTTATTAACTTCCTTGAATAGTTTACATTAGCCAATACGGAGCTGATACAAGAAAAAACTTTGAAAAAGAAAAATCGCTAATGTTTGACAAAGTTACGACTGTGGAAATTTGTTATTTCAGTTTTCATAGATCCCATGTTGTTTATGTGGTGAGTGCAGAACTAATAAGGATGGGGTCAGGATCGTGTGTCGACTTTGTGTGGTAGAAGACACAGTGGGAGATGAAAGTTATCTCAAGCAGGACAAGGTTTGTTAATACTATAACTGCCGATTGTCACACATAATCATCTTAAATGTGACATAAACAAGACCAAAATCTGGAACAAAGAGACCAGCACTGTAGAAGTGCTATGGTTATGCATCAAAAAACTTTAAAATTTCGTGAATGTTGGGTGTCTGGTGCCAGTAGGTTGTATGGGAAATTGGGAAGTTTGTTGCATGTATTTACTGCACTTCTTTTACAGTTAAATCAGCTACGTAGACAAATTATGTAAAGTACCGGTAGAAAGATAAAATCTATCTGTTAACTACAAGTATGTTCCATTTAGTTAATGGCCATCGCACATCTAAAACTGCCGTCACCATGTCCGTGTAGTGGCCGTTGCTGTTGCATCACCACCAGGTCAAAGGTTATCATTGCAGGTCATAAACTGAGCAGAATTGTGCAGTCCTGGGGACTTTTGTAATGTTTTTGCCCATTGTCTACAGATGCCTTTAAATACAGTTATGTAGAGGTAAACAACTGTGTGTGTGTGTGTGTATTTCTGCAGACATTTCCTGACAATGCAATTCGTAGAGAGATGTCAACACTTCCTGCTCATTGTAGTTTTGAAGGCTGCATTTGGTCTGGACTGTTCAAAGAATTTGAGGTATTTTCACGACTGTTTATGCATCTCACAGCTTATTGTGTTTGTTGATGTCTGTATAGCAGAAAGTCCATACATTTATCGTCTTTCTACTTGTATTTATTAGATACCTTAAGTAATAAGCATTAAAAAGCATTAAACACAGTATAAGTATAAAATATAATACCTCTTGTTTTTTTTCACTGCACAGGAACACAGTCTGTACGCATTGCATATACATTACACAATAACTCTGTTCTGGTTTTCTTCATTAAATTACTATGTAAGTACTAAGTAACAGTCAACTTTGAGCTTTTTGTAAATTGTATTGTTTTTTTCTGTCACTTTACTGCATTTATTAACTGCCTAACATTATGCCATGACATATGTTTTGTCAGTGCAAATAGGAAATGGTAATGGTAATTATATACCACTATGAAAAGGACTGAAATATAGAACATGAATAAAATCATTATGTACATACCATGTCTGAATTAGCATGCAGTCTTTGCAGAGGCGATGTTCACAGCCACTTTTGATGCTGAGTTTTCAACATCATTTCACGTTGCCAACACTGATACTTCACATTCATACCATGATGCCAGTTTGTTGGAACGTAGAAATGGTTCCTAAACACACAGACATTACAGACAATATTTTAGTTATCTCTACCAAAGTGAACGTAGTTAACACTGGTGGAGATAAAGTAATGACTTTTTCTGTCTGTTCGTCTGTTCGTGCACATGATGACTGCGTGACAACTGGCCATCTTGATAGGCCATATTATGGTTCTTGCCCATCTGTCGGTCTGTCTGGTCATCCACCTGCTTGTCTCATACAGGCAATTTTCTTAGTTGTAGAATAAAAAGGGTAAAAACAAAACTGGCATGATTGTAACTGATGTGCTAGTTTAGGGTTAGAGTTGCACATTGCAGTGGGCGAGTGAGTATAGTTAAGCAGATGGCCACATATTTTGTCAGCACTTAGCTGAGATCTTTGCTTGTGCAGTATTTTGTGATTATCTTTAACAGTGCTTGAGCCATGAAAGATTGTTTGCATGTTGCAGCCACATTATGAGGATTGCGAATACAGAGTCGTGATTTGTGAACTGTGCGGTCAGTCAGTCTTGAAACGTGAGGTACGCTCTCCGTTAGCTAATATTGCTTTGTTCAATAATCAGTTCACTCGCTAAGTTTTTAATTGTTGAAAAGGACTGAAATATAGAACATGAATAAAATCATTGTGTACCATGTCTGAATTAGCATGCAGTCTTTGCAGAGGCGATGTTGCAGCTTTCGTTGCTGAGTTTTTAACATCATTTTACGTTGCCAACACTGATACTTCACATTCGTACTATGAGGCCAGTTTGTTGGAACGTAGAAACAGTTCCTAAACACACAGACAATGTTTTAGTTATCTCTACCAAAGTGAACGTAGTTAACACTCATCATTCATCATTTCTGGCAAGCACCACTAAGAGTGCATAGCGCCAAACGTAGACATCAATCTCCGGAGTGGACGGTTCTGAGCCAGATCAACTGCGTCGTCCATACTGAGGTCGCTGGATTTCAGACCCTGCTGAATGGTTTTCATCCATATGATACGAGGACGTCCCATTGGTCTCCTCCAGTTTCCTGCGGGGGAAGCTGTTAAGATCTGTTTTGCATCTGTTTCACCAGGCATTCGTGCAATGTGTCCAAACAGGGACAGGCGCCTTGACTGGACTATGGCTGAGCGATGGGGTTGCTTGGTTAACACTGGCGGAGATAAAGTAATGACTTTTTCTGTCTGTTTGTCTGTTCGTGCACATGATAACTGCGTGACAGCCCCAATATGTGTGAATTTTTTCCTTATACCAGTTGTAATGGGTGTGCCAATTTTCAGTTTAAATAGTCAAGAGTTACGTACAGTGGCTTCTATCCCCTCAAATTTGGAATCAAAATCGGGTGCAACTTCCCCCAGTTTTGGACTCAGGTTTCCCCAATTTCTGACGCAAGTTTTTCTCTCTATTTTAGGCTTCTTTCCCTCTAGGAAGAAAGTTTTATTAAGGGTGTAGTTTGACCAGTGAAAAATAGGGGGAAAATAAAAAATGGAGGAGTTTTTAAAGGTGTAGATTGAAAAATAGGGGGGAAGTTTTGTTAAGGGTGTATTTTGCCAATGAAAATAGGGAGAAGTTTTGATCTGCAACTTCGTCAAAACTTTTCCCCTATTTTTCACTGGGCGCAAGCTGTGTCCACCTGGTATAGCGATAGAAGCCACTGGTTACATATAGGTTTACGGTTAGTGTTGCATATATCGGTTGTTAATATATCAGCAGTGATCTACATATTTCTCTATTTAATTAACTTGTTGACGTTTTTTTACCACTGCTGCTTTCGTCAGATTGAGTAATTTAATGAACACAGTGAATTTATGTAACCTAACTAACCCAGCTGTTTGTGCGTTGAAGATGGAGGAACATCAGTTGGCAATGCATACAACTGGACCGCGACCGTGTCCATTCGGCTGTGGACAACAGGTAAATGATTCATTTAGCTAACATTACGACTACAGTCTCCCTGTCTGTCTATTCGGCTGTGGGCAGAGTAACAACATGGTGTGGTTTTAGCCGGCTGTTTGCAACCTTGTCGACTGTTGCTATTGGTGACACACTGTAGTCGGTTGAGACAGAACTCAGTTGGCCTGTTGCCATTGCTGTTGCTGTTAGCCTACTACTGTTGCTATAATAATGCAATGCATAATAGATTTATATAGCGCAGATTACAGAAAAAGTTTCTAATCTACTGTTGCATTGAGATTAATGACACTAAGCTCTGAAATAGTATAGTTTGATCACTTACCTTGTTGAGAAAGTGAAAGTGAAAGTGTTGTTGCTAACTTTTCATCGAGCTGTTGATGTCAATAAATGGCGTTGCCAGCTGGTGTCTGGACAATGGTGGCTCACGAATGATCAATACAACCAGCCTATTGCCCATTGGCCCACTTAGCCAACCACACAGCTATTTTGGCTGCATTCACTCAATGTGTTCAGGGCATGCTATTTACTCAATGACTATGCAGTGTGGCTCGTAAAAACTGAGCTTATTACACTTTATTCCAGGTTTCTACTTAATGTGAAGACATTCGTGCATGATTCTGTTCAGACCACCAATTTCTTCTTAAACATTTTTTTCAGCATACTAGGTTTACAACACATTAAGGGCTATTCTGGTGTTGATAAGCTATAGACAATTGATGTATTACTTGCTTATCTAGCTACTTATTTATTTACTTATCTTACAACAGTTTTTACCAGATGTGTAAACTATGATGCATCAACTGGTTAACAGATGGAAACTTTTTGTCATACATGATCTCAAAATAGCATAATATGACATTTTCTACATAAGCATGCCTCAATGCAATTTCTTTGGGACTGGGCGTAATAAAATTTTGGACCTCATAAACATTTTGGTTGGCGAAAACAGTTTTAGGTGTTGAAACTGTTCAGCTCCGATGATTTTATTACACGCGACAGCACGAAATGCTTTGTGCATTTTTGCCATCATCTAGGTGTCTCCGTCCGTCTGTCCATCCATCCATCACACCCTGGCACTGTATCAAAACAGCAACACCTAGAATCACGAAATCTTTACAATGAGTGGCCCCAAAGACTAGTTTTTTTGTGACAAAATTTTGTACCCCTGGGTGAGTGGTTTCTCATTGAACAATGGCATCAAAGAAGGATGCCCCTCTAAGAAGACGATATTTTGCCGGCATTGGCTCATTTAGTGTGAAAACGGTTGCAAATAGGTACAGACATGCTGCATATCATAAAAAGCAGTGGTGATGGGCTTTTTAGTTTTATCAACATCGATGACCTTAAATGACCTTGGACCCCCAAAAGATGGAATTTTGTAAATTTTTTGCAATTTCAACCTGTGACACACATTTTAAGAGTGAATTGCATCGAAAATGGCTAGAGATAGACCAACACAACCTGCATATAAAATTTTTAGCATTAAACGCTGATTTCAGCAGTCCAAGTCGCGACCCCCTAGGTTCAAGGAAGCCTGCACAGGCAGGCATCAAAGACGGCTACCCCCAAAAAGTGGTTATTTTATCGCTGTTAGCTCGTGTAGAGTGAAACCAGTTGCAGAAAAACACAGACATAGTGCTTATCATAAGAAGCACTGGTGATGAGTTTTTTAATGGTGTCAACATCGATGACATTGAATGATCTTGAACCGCCAAAATGGAAGGTTTTAGTGTTTTTCTTTGCAATTTTCGGCTGTGGTGCACATTTTGAAAATGAATTGCGCCAACATGGCTGGAGATAGATCTGGATAACTTGCGAACAGGAACTTCTAAGGCTGTCACGCGTCTTATGAGCTTTGCTCAAATTACTTGTAGATGTTAAAACTGTTCAGCTCGGATGATTTTATTATAGTGCAAGTTCATTAGTCCAGCACTTGGCACCTTTGATTCTGTGAACTGAATTAAATGTAAATGACTGTATATGCTGAATGATGCTTTGGACATGACTGTGAACATTAATTGTTTATTCAGCATTTTTTTTGTTCATTTTTATTTATGTGGAGTTAAAGGGCTTGCAGGTTGTCATTGAGGTCCAGTTATAGTCAAGTGTTTTTGTACATACACGCTTAATGGTCTTGGTGTTTATGGTGACCAAAAAGTTTGTCTTTTTGCATATTTTTATGTCATCTTTGTCTCGACTAAGAAGTTTCAGTCTTGGTCTTGAGATGATTTTTTGTTCATTTTTGGTCTTTGTTTTGAAATGGTTTTGTGTATTGGTCTTGCTCTTTTGCCAACGTCATTGCTGACTGAATCAGTGAACTTCTTGCCTATCACATAGTGTGATACTAAAACTCCAGCTTTTATGCTACAGTGTATGCACTGAATGCTCAACGTGTTGCACTAGTTCACTGCACAGTTTCAGTTGATGCTGACTGATCTGTTACTGTTATGGATGTATCACTCATTTGATGGGCCTAACATCAGTGGGGGCTCTTGCCATCCACTTTTTTGGTTAAAAATAGATATTAGAGACTCAGGAAAATAATTAAAATTGTTGCCACCAGATCTCATATTTTGAGGCTATAATGCACCAAATTCAATTTTGGTTGGGGTTCCACTCCAGACCCCACTAAGGGAACTCACAGCAGTCCCACCAGACTCTGTTTTGGAAGGAAGGGGAGAAAGAGGGGAAAAGAAGGTGGAGGAAAGGGGAAGAAAGGGAAGGGAGTGGAGGCGAGGCCCCCAATTCACATTTCTGGCTATGCTACTGCATCACATGATATCACACATTATGTCTAGTACCGGTAACAACATACGCTCAGTCACGTTATGTCACGTGGTTTGTAACAAAATGTGATTCATATGGTAGTGTTGGCCCATCCAAGCTGTTATTTGAAGTGAACCAAAATGACTTACCGGTGAAACAGGGCTGCATTTAAACCTGATTAGGCTGTGTTCTGTAAAAATGTAGCTCAAGGCCTTCACATAAATTTTTCAACATTAATGTACAAAAATCTGCCATGAATGCATTGTTGCAAATGTAACTTCGTTAATTTTTACTCCTCGCGCACTACGTTCCTAACGTAAGAAGAGTCAAGAGTGAGCTCCCTACCCGACTATAATAGAGGGTCGCACGTAAACTTCCCGAGCGGATTTTTCGGCCCAAGCAATTTTAAGTGCTTTCCTGGTTTCGAAAATGACTTTTGACGCTAAAACGGGAGGGGCAGCTTTCACTTTTAGTAATTGTTATTATTTTGTCATTTCTCCAAACAACACTCCGCCTGTTGACCTCTGGAGAGAAGCATTGTCACGTGGATATTTAGAGGTGACGCTACGGTCCTCGCCAACTACGCGTCAACGACGACGACGATGCTTCCATTTTAAGAAGGTAAAATCACTGGATACGCCCAAAAATGAGGTGACGTATCCCCATGTCATTAATGGACTGACCCGCATGGGTATTCGTACATGAATGTGTTGTGTATTGTGCTAATGTGATGTAATCGTTATTTCTCAGCGAGTGATTAGACTATGCTGACGTCGTCGTTGTGCGTCGTCGTCGTCACGCTTCGCGTCGTGCGTCGTCGTCTGTCGTCGTGCGTTGTCTTACGTCGTCGTCGTCAGTTGACAAAGCACAGTGCTTGGGTAATTTTGGTGATGACGCCGCGCGACGACCACTCATGAAATTCGGGTAATTTACGATGACGCACGCCAATCTGACGTATAGTTTTCGAACCCTAGTAACGGTTGGGCAGTGGCTTGGCGCCCGAACGACCGGCGCTTCAACAACGTTGAAATGGCGGCGCCTAGGCAGCGGCCCACACACACAGAATCCGCAGTAAAGGTGGTGACTGAGCTCCAGTGCAGCATACCTCGGTCTGTGAGAAATTTTTTTTTCTAATTCACGTCTATGCCGCATTGCCGCTGCATTCTTAACGCCTTAACCCAAAAAATAAGCTGAGGCGAAAAAATCTTCGCCAGTAATAATTACACAGCAGGGTGCCGTGTGTTGTCACCGGTTACAAACGTCGACGTGATGTTTTTTAGCTGTCCTTACCTGCATGGGTACATCGACGGTTGTAAGTCATGATGAATATCACTCGATGAAAAGCTAATCGAATATGATGACTGTAACATTGCCGCGTTCAGTGCACGCGTTGCTGGCAGAATGCTAGCCCGACGTTGATTTATCTGCTGGCCTACAAAACAACCGCGTAACTCTAGCTACCAGTTGACAGTGGCCGATCCAGAGAGAGGGGACGAATAGAACAGAGGCGCTGCCGACGCTGAAGGGGAACAGTGTGAATATGAAAGGCAAAAAAGTTTCAGTTTGGTGCTTATTTTTGTCACAATTCTGTACATTCTTAGTTATTTTTGAACGTTGTTCCTGACGGGGAGAGGGGTTGCTCGGTCGCTCCCCTGTATTCGCCACTGCCAGTTGGACCGTTAAGCTTGACCGTTGAGAATCTGAGAATACGTTCCTGGTTCAAATTGTCGTTCTGCGCATTCTTACTAAGTCACTGTTCGAATCATTCAGTACCGAGAACACAGGGCATGCAAAATTCAAGCTACCCGCTATATTAAATTAATATGCCATAAAGATGACAACGCTAAACGGCCAAACACATTCAAACGCTTGGTCATAGAACTATGATTGTGCATGTTAGGCTGTAGGGGGTAACTTAAATTAAGCCTTAGTTAACGCCTTATGCGACGGCGCTAGCGGCTAGCTCTCGCGTATGCTATAGCGCGTATTAGCTATGGTAATTCTATCTTGGTCTCTGTTTGTCTTGTGTCTGTCACGTCCCGGTACCGTTCCAAGCCTAGGTGAGTCTTCTGGTTTTCACCATATGATATGTTTAGGGTCTCTAGTGTTTTGTGACAAAATTTCACGCCGCTGATTTCAGGGGGTCTCCTCGAACGAGGAGGCGAAAGAGGGACACCCACCCTAAAATGACGTCATTTTGCCGCTGTTGGCTCGTCTGCCGTGAAAATGGTTGCAGATAGGCACAGACATGCTGCTTATCATAACAAGCACTGGCAACGAGCTTCTTAGGAATGTCAAGCTCGATGATCTTGAATGACATTGAACCCCCCCCCAAAAAAAAAAAAATAAGGGGTTTTAGTGTTTTTTTGTGATTTCGGACTACGACGACATTTCAAGACTGAATTGCGCCGAAATGGCGGGAGATAGACCAAGACAACCTGCACACGAAATTTTCAGCATTGAATGTAGATTTTTTTGGTCTAGGTCTCAATCTTTTATGTTCAACGAGGCCGGCGCGTGCAGGTGTCAAATTCGGGTAACCCCTTAAGAAGTGGTGATTTTTGCGCTTGTCTAGCGTGAAAACGCTTGCAGATAGGCATAGCCGTGCTAATTATTATAACAAGCACTGGTAACGTGCTTTTTAGTACTATTAACGTCAGTGGTTTTGAATTACCTTTAAACACAAAATGGGGGTTTAGTGAATTTTTGCGATTCTCGGCTGCAGAATAGTGAACTGAATCAAGATGGATGGACATAGACCAAAATTACCTGCGAACAGGAACTGCTATGGGCTTTTGCGCGTCTCATGAGCATTAGCTCAGATTTCTTGTCATAGGGCTACTCCAAAGCCTACTGCACACTTCATCTCCTCCCCTCGTCTCCTTTCCTTTTTCCTTTCCTCTTTTTCTTTTCCTCTTTTCTTTTCTTCTGTTTTCCTCGTTTCTCTTTGTAACGGGGTTCCTTATGGGAAGCGCTGTAAGTTCCCCCAGCGAGGTCTGATCGAACTTGGTACATTTTTGCATTAACAGATGACATCTGGTAGCAACAGCAAGATTTTTATTAGTAGGCCTATTTGACTCATTGCTCGAAATGTTACTGCGCATAACATAAATTCCTACTATACACTTGCCATTTCCTACGGAAAACACTATTTTAGGCCCTGGGCCACTCTGTGTTTTGCCTGACTGACTGACATCCAAGTCTATAAGTCACCGCTAAGCAGACAGTCTAAAGCGTGTGGTGAGGCAGTATACAATCATGCCTGGATCAGTGCCAGCCATGTAGTGGTAGCTGCCATGAATTAGATCACTGCGGTCGCGGTCTAATGAATGGCTAGCGATCTAATGCAAAAAACAATGATTGGTCCCTAGCCACGTGACGGTGACGCCCGTCTGTGGTTCTCTGCCACAACTTCAAAGTTGACGGAATTATTGTTTCTAACTGTGTTTTTCTTGCTTTTACTTTATTCACTTTTAGTTCAGAGGTTTAAAAAGTTCGCGAGAATTCCCTCTCTCCTTCCCTTTTTCCAAAAAGACTGAGATTTTGTAATTAATTCGTCACATTTGGTTTTAGCAAAAACTACCTATTTTTGGTTTTCGTTGATTTTGTGTTTTTTGTTGCTATCTCTTGTGTATGCTCTCTTGTAGTTGCCTGTTTAACTGTAAACGGATTATTATATTCAGCTTCATTTCAGCACTTGTCATGTCCGGGATAGAT
>Ga0209367_1005062_pt1 | contig 18267 bp, 11 predicted proteins | sample WorMetLIZISLAND2_FD_187412 | JGI IMG/M metagenome (GOLD analysis project Ga0209367, IMG submission 187412) | Marine gutless worms symbiont microbial communities from Max Planck institute for Marine Microbiology, Germany - Olavius geniculatus... ... | reverse complement strand
CGTATGCAATATAAGCTTTAACGAGCACAGATCTATTACGAGTGAGAAATGAACGCAATAACAAATTAACACGCTGATTGGCAGTAACAACCACAGACCTAACATGAGATGTAGCTGACAAATTACTGTCGAAAGTAATACTAAGGTCTTTGACTTTACTAACAGCAAGAAGTACATTACAATCCATTTGAAAATCAGTGCTGAGAGTGGTAGGACCAATGTTCAGAATGCTACACTTTTTAACTGCGATTTGCAACTGCCAATCATTGCACCATGCAGTTATACGATCAAGAGCAAACTGCTTAGTAAAGTGTATTTGTCAGAAAAAAGCCATAGAGGTTTGTATATCGTGACATTATGACAGTATGCTGAAATGCTTTGCAAAAGTTTATTTTGACGCGCGACAACAGCTACTGCTGTAGCGCGTCTTAGCCATCGCAGTTCTGTCCGTATGTCCGTCCGTCTGTCCGTTACACGCGTGGATCAGTCAAAAACGGTGCGAGCTAGGATTACCAAATCTTTACCGTCGACTGCCTGGAGGACTCTAGTTTCAGGATCCGTAAAGCTTTTTTATAAATTCGAAAGGGATTACCTCTACTAAACAAGAAGGGTGGAAAAAATTGGCGAATTTTAGCCAATATGGCTGCGCGAGACCGGTCGCGCTCTCTGGCGAGTGTAAACGAAACAACGTGCCTGGGATCGGTGAGCTTAGATTTTTTCGCACTGGGCTTTTAAACATATTCCGCCGTCGCGCGTTCCTCTTTGCGTTAGCGGGGCTTTTTTAGTATTATATCGTTACGCGCGACATAATAATAAGGAAAGCTATTGAACACTTTTTGTAATAACACGCTCGTAAACGTCCACGTCAAACATGCGATTCACAGGTAACTCAGGGCTACTCGTACCGAACTTGTCTTAATGTGAACGAAATACGCGTTTACTGCAATCCGCCCACCGGTACTTAGACTGGCTCTCGTGACACTGTAAATGCATGCCTGGCGTCACGTAAAACGTTTTTACACTAATTCACAAAACAGGTCCTGGCGTCTCGTAGACTAGTTGCACTATAATTGTAACGTATCGCACATGCGATTACGACTTCAGACACACCATTAACTCAGCCCACGCATCCCATTTACCTGTACTTTAAGCCTAGATCTTTTGCATCCTGACAGCAATTAAAGCATAGCTGCCGCCCCCATTTAAACAGTCTCAAATAAAACGGCTGATAATACGATATACGACACTGAACTTAGTTCACCAAACCACACTAATGAGAAAATTGATGAAATGACAACAAAAAGAAAACAAATAAGTTTGTCGTTGCTATAAACAGTTCAGTGATTTGAAGGTAATTTTAGGGTGAAGTTTACCGTCAATCTTTCGACAGAAAAAAATGTAGAAAGGACAGACTTTGTAAAACAGTCAGACAGAAAAAAAACTTATAATTTAATACATGTGTTAATTTTAAGTGAGTAAAATGTTTAGCAAAAAATGCTAATTCATGAGTGAATTTATGGGTTTTATCTGCAGCATAAGCAATATAGCTCTAAATCGATTGAAAGCTGCCACACATTAAAAAGTTTGATTAATTGTAGCATAAAGAATTATAGTAGTCAATTTTGAGATAAACAGCAAAAAGTTATACATTCTGGCTCTTCTAAAATCAGTCCCACACCGCAATAGGCTGAGTTACAACGCACGCACATAACAGCGAGGAATAATTAGCTCAGTTCTAGCAAAAACTGCAGAGTCCCGAGTGGCTCAACTGTATCGTTCGTCAATCAGTTCTGATTTTCTCGCGGCGCGACCAGAGCGAGCTCGCGACGATGTGGAGCTGTGTGGTGGATAAAGCGGCGTTCGACTTCCTGCAGGCGCGTGGTGATTATGATTGTTAACAGCGTCATCGCGGCGACGGTTCCGCACATTCATCTCGATAGCCACGTCGCCGACAGCATCCGCAACCGTCTCCTTGGTGCCACAGATCAACAACTTTGGCCCCTGACCGCAGTTCAGCATCGCGGCCAGCTCCTTGCGAAAACGTTTCCCAGTAAGACAGTACAGGTAAAAGTTGATGGCGTGGTTCAGGTACATCAGCAGAAAGCAGATAATCTTCACCAAGAAATAACGCGAAGGATTGATGCTGGCAGACGGTAGAGGGCTGGGAGTAGTAGGTGTAGATGCTGCTGACCACGTATGATGTTGTTCTTCTATCAGAAACAACCTCGCGGTGGTTGTTCGTGACTGTTTTGGGTCGAATGCAGCAACTGTGGTCATGCTTTGTAACGTATCGTAGTGTTTTTCGTACACAATCTTGAGTGTTACATTTTCACTGTCGATAAAATACACCAGCTGATCGAACGTAGAATTTATAGATACCGATGACATAGAAGTAAAATTAGTTTCAACTGAAGAGGATGACGGTGAAGAATAGGACGGAGCGGGCAAAAAGGAATGAAGCGTAAACGGAGCGGTAAGAGCGAGCCACGCGAACGAGATGAAGAGCAGCATCCTGGTGAGTCGACGCTGACGAAGTTTCTGAACATGGATAGGTGACTGAGTGCGAGATGCTGATGACGTCGAGTTGACTGTTGAGACAGCCAACTGCTGACGCTGCGGCCAGACCAGTCTGCGTCCATTCGCTTCCACGTCCATCGGCGTCGACGACGGCACAAGGACCACCAACGGCGCCTGATGTCTGTACACGGGCGCCGCCTCAATATGCCGGGCGCCGCCTCCATATGTCCACAATGTCGACGAACCGCAGTGTTCGAATACACTCGATTGATTTTGACCAGGATCCCAACGTTGAGAGCAACGACGATAATGAACGGCACAACGCAGTACGAGACAAGTTTGAGGTACTCGAAAACGTGCATCATGAAGAAGTTGTCTTCAGACGCGTCGCACATCAGAGATGATCCATATCTGTGAAGACTGATCGTCCAGAAAACGTGAAAGTTGTAAACGGCGACGATGACGGCGAGAACTAAAGCTGTCAACCTGGCGCGACGGATGCGCATAAGCAGGTAGCCGCGGAACGGAAACCAGACGACAAGAAACCTATCGAGAGTGACAAGGACGACCAGCCAGGCGGAAAAATAGAACGAGCAGAGCAGAATGAACATGAACAGTTTGCAGCCGACGTTGGACATGTGCAGCACCTCGAACTGTGTCAGAGCTCTGATCCAGACTTTGAAGGCGCTGACGTAGAGCACGAACGTGTCGGCGACGGCCAGTAGGGTCAGGTAGAAGTACATCGGCGTTGAGCGCATCCCGCGTCGCAGCAAAACACAGATCGACAGCGTGTTGCCTACCGTTCCCATCAGCACTATCACCGGGATCACTGTTCGCAACAGCGTCATGGCCCAAGCTCGATCTTGGTCCATCGTTGTTTCCGGCTTGCAGCACTACTGGAAGTTGTAAGTTGCAGATTTCTGTGTTCGTCGCGGCGGTTGTTCACATCGCTTTCACCTGACAATTCAAAATGCAATCGCCTATCAATCATGCGCTTAGATGCCATACAGTACAATACAACAATACAATAAATAATTTGCACTTGAAAACCGACATACAAGCTCAGTTTAATCTAGCACATAAACGAAAAAAACTCAATTGTTATAAAGACAAGAAGCCCAGCTGTCGCTAGGATAGCAGACAGTACTTGTTGTCAGTGACCTTTAAGGTCATCCAAGGTCGATGATTTTTATGTCATTTGAAAGCCAGTATGCGACTTCCTATCAGTGATCAACAGCAACCTAGGCCATAGGCACAATAGTGCATAACGGCTTTCAAAGTCATTTAAGGTCAATAATTTTCATCTAATCTGAAAGGGCGTATGCCACTTTCAGTTAGTGAATAATAGTAACCTCACCGTTGCCAAGATATGACCAGTTGTCCGTCAAAAAAGCACATTTTTGTACCCCATTCATTTAACCCCAATTTTAAAATGTTTTCCTTGGAGTAGATAGCTAAAATATTGCATGGCAGAGTGTCACACGCATTGCTAATTATTACTGTAAAAGTTTTCCCCTACGTCGACCTACCCGTTAGCCAGGGTACATCTGTTACGGACAGATAGACAGACGGATAGACGGATGAACGGACGACAACCATGCCAATAGTTCGAACGTTACTTAAGTACGGTAAGCTAAAAAAATGAAAGATACTAAAACAAAAAGTGCAGTTATATTGTAAAACTTAAAATATCTAGAAAACTAACTAAAAAACTATAAAGAAAGAAATAATGAAAACTGAAACTGAAAAAAACTAAAATGAGAAATGCCGAATGCTAATAATAGTGGAAATGTTAGTTTATTCTTATTGCTGACGTCATCGTTATCATCTAAATTGACGTGTAAGAGTTGTTTATTTTTTAGTTAAAATTGAGTAAAAATCTAAGTCAAGGCCTAAATCTAACTGTCGACGTTGATTGTGGACAACGCGAAAACAGCTGCCAAACAAGTTGTTAAATTGGCCGCGTTACGACACGTTAATACGAATCACCAACGATTAGGCGTACGACGTTTCCTGCTGTCAGACTCAGGATGTAGCAGGAGTTATTACAGTACTCTTGGTTTAATTTGTTTCTCGAGGCATTCATTTCTCACGCCTGTCAGCCAGCTGCTAGAACATTGGCATGCATTGGTTGCGTACACTACGTCGGAATATCAATCGCTGTCCACCGAATGCAAAGCTGTTGCTTACAAGACACTGGTGCTGCCAAAATTAGAATATGCTGCTTGTTCTTGGGACCCTTACACCACTCAGTAAATATATTTACTCGAGATGGTACAACGGCGAGCGGCACGGTTTGTCAAGCGCGACTACAGGAGGACTACCAGTGTAACCAGTATGATGTTTGACCTGAACTCGGATGGCAGTCTTTACAAAGTCGACGTAAAATATCCCGGCTATCACTGTTTGCCAGTTGCTATTCCGCTCGATGGCGTTTACAGACAAAACCGTTCTACAAGATGCACTGGTTCTGATCCGGCACCGACTTTCCAACAAATACTTTGCAATACTTTTTCATTCCGCGAACTGTAGTTGACTGAAATCAGCTACCAAGTGAAATTCGATGTAAATTCAGTAATCTGTCTTTCCGGGACATTCTCAGCCATCACTTTTCTACTAACTGTTACTGATGTCCGCCGTGGCAGCTGGCAGTGAAGGGTGCAATGAGCCCATGGCCAGTAACATGCTGATGTTCTGAAGTATACGTGTAGTCTAGTGGTCGAGTCTACTGTTCAGAACTCACCACCCGACACAATTGCATGAAACTTGCTATGTGCACTGTTAAGACCAAACGAGTCCCATATCCGAGACAGAAAATAAGCAGCAGTTTATGGGCAACGGAATAAAAGCCGAACACTTGATGGTTGACTGGAGCTTTTGTGGCAATGAAACAGAGAGTCGCATAATTGGTTGCAATATAGGCCTACCATTAGCTCGCGCCAATCAGCCGCTACTGTCAGAACTGTACAACGCTGCTAAGCACAAGTTGTGTATACGCTGTGCTCTTGACGAACGTATGCAATATAAGCGGCCCATTTCCGAAAACTCCTCCACAGTTGCAAAAAATGTCGCAGATATCTCTTACACAAGCCGAGTTATAGCCAATTCTGTCCCGAATTTCGTTGCCATGGCAACGGGGATCGGTCAAAGGAAAATGCGATTGGCAACGAAGACCCCTTATAGGCACAAAAATCTTGCCGAATTTTTTTACACAAGCCGAATTATAGCCAATTTTGTCCTAAATTTTGTTGCTATGGCAACGGGGATTAGTCGGGGAAAATGCGATTGGCGGCGTTCGATGGCTCATCCCCGTAAAACCCCTATAGGCGCAAAAATCTCGCCGAAATCTCTTATGCAAGCCCAGCTATAGCCAATTTTGTCCCAAATTTCGTTGCCATGGCAACGGAGTTCAATGGGGGTCAACCAGGGGTAAATATAAATGTCACCATTAATTAGGCCGACCCCGAAGCCTTTATCCTAGAATTAAAAATTACGACTCTATCTTGCACACAACGAACGTTATGACAGTTTAAATAATTGTTAAATTTTCCCTATAGACGCCATTGTATTTTTTTTGAATAAATAAGTCAAAAATTAAACTTTTTATTTTGTGACATTAAAAAGACATTTCTTTGGGCAAAACCGCGTCATTTGACGTATTAAACGTAAAAATCGGTCTAACGGACTCGCCGGTATAGGCGAGTTGAAGAACCAAAAAATGTAGTAAATTTCGAACAGGAGGGGTGTATATTTTACCTATGTGGGGAGCAGAAACTCTTGGGCGGATAATAACGAAACAAAAGTGTAACCTTGACACAAAGTTAAACCTTTATGCGACACAAAACTTAAAAACAACCTAAACCTAAAATCGTAAGAACTGCCAATCTAAAGTGTGCTTATGTAACTAACAGTAATGGCAGTTCCAATAATCTTCCCTCTTATGCTCCAGACAGTCATCAATGTGATAATGCTGTCTATTAGAGGACGAGGGGTTAATGATTTATTAAAAGACGTTGTCTCAAGTAAACTAGTAGCTATCATCATCATATATTCGTTTAATGTAAAGTTGACAGACGCAACTTTAACACAAGGTACATAATACGTTCAGAGTATGCAAACGAAGAAAAGTCTCATAATTGTTCGAAAGCTAAAAAGTAAAAAAAAACTTAACTAAACTTACTTTTTAAAAATATAGCTAAAAACTGAGCAAGGGCGTAGATGCATGGTTAAAAACATTAACATTCAAACAAACCAAGTATCATATTGTGTCCGTTAGCTATATATCTATATATATATATGTGGCTATATATGTATCGATATAAAAGAATAAATCATCCAAATACACCAAAGGTATTAGCGACTGTAATATGATCACGTAACTGACACAGCAGTTTGTAACAAGACTAAAATATGTACTAAAATATGATGCAAATAACGAAGCTTGCCATATTTAGTAACATCGTTATATCGTTACAACAACAACAAAAATATCAGCAGCACCATTGAGACATTAAAAACCAGAAAAAAAACAAAAAGCATAGATCCAACACTCAAAAAAACAACAAAAACACCAAATTTACTAAGACAACTCAAATATCAACTAACGCAGCACATTTTATAATTTGCACTGTTGTTACAAGACAGATTAAAGATCTCAAGCTCAACTTAATCAATTTAAATCAAATGAAACACACATTTATATAGCGCCGCAAATAGCCGCGCGCGAATCCGAGTAATTAAAAATCACAAACTGCTCGGCTTTCAAAGAAAAATTAATCTAAAATATAATACTTATTCTCATAATACTAAAGCACGTTACTGGATCTGCCTTGCAGATAAACCCAAGCCTGGAACTGCTATGCTACCAGTACATAAACACAGAAAAAATAAAGGACTTTCTTGTATGGCAGCCAGTGGCTGCATTAATTGATTAATGACAAACTATACAATATTGCTGATGGGATTAAAGCTTGTCTGCGCACAGACAAATGCACGGAATTGTAGTCACATTTGCAAAACCTATTTGTCATTTTAATAGTGTCTCGTAAGTAGCCTACTAATACGCCACGCTGAAAGTGCACGTATTTTCAGTAAGCAATAATTGTCTACTGGCAACGTAGTAAAATGCATACGAAATCTCTGCGACCAACCTTTAGTATTGCTAATTTAATATTGCTGCATAATTTTACAAAAGCATTATGCATAATGTAATTTAAATCCTACTGGGCGTTTTTTCGCCATCTGTAGAAAATAGATCGAATGTAATATATTCTCGACGATGCGAGAAACGGCGTTCATTCAGTTTGTTTTAAAATAACACTTTACTGTATATCAAAAGTACACTTACTTTTAGTGAGCTAGTATCTGTCTATGGATTTAATTTGGTCAAACAGTTACAAAAATATTAAAACTTGCATATTTTTATTATGGCCATTTTACCATTAAATTTTAACTTTTTGAAAACTAGACAGGCCCATTTTTATGATCTAAACATGCAATAAAATCGAATCTGTACATTTTGAGAATTTTCTACGACAAACAAACTAAAAAAACAACATACGTAAAATAAACTAAAAAAGTCAGCAGTTTTTATGAAAAAACACTTCACATTTTCTATAAGTAAAAAACACCTATAATATTGTACCTAATATAATAAAGTCTCTAGTGCAAACCTTATTTATTTTAAAAAAGGTTTAAAACAATATGAGTTAATGACTCAACATCTGGCAAAAAATTAAGTGACAGAAAAAATACAGTCACGTACCCACTGTGACGCATATACACATACGTTGTACCGGTATTAAACAGCAAAGCAAAGTCTTCTAATAAGCCAAATGGCTGTGATTATCAATCACAAAAAAATTATTTACTCACCTTATTTTAGAAGGATCGAAATATTAACATCGGCCTAATTCTGGTCACAAGACACTTTCAACAAACGACAGTGTCGCGAGCAGCTGGTGCGTAAGACTAGTGATGTTATAAGTCACTTCTAGCAGCAGCAGCAGCAGCAGAAGCAGCACTGTTGCGACACACGTATACGTAGGGCCCTATATACGCGTACTCCTGCGGATTGGCGCAGCATCGGTAGCTGTAGCTTCCATTGCATCTTTACTCTGCGACGCTGAGCTAAACTGCGCCAAATGCTACTATGGCGACTTTGCTCATAGTCGAGAAAAAGTTGTTCTATCGCAAGGAAACCGTGCGATACTTACCAGTTGTCTAGTGCACCAGGGATCTTGGAGTTGTGGTCTGCGACAATCTATCTGCTATTCCGTATCGTAACGATATTTTCAGCAAAGCTCACAAACGTGTTTTGCTCATCTCACGTATCTACTTTCGTCTCACGGGATGTTGTTGAGTTACTGGTTCGTGCGTACCTTACTCACGTCAGACCACTCTTGAAACACACACAACTACTCTGTTATTTGAACAACTTGCACCATCAAAGACTGAAGCAGTAGAGTGTGTAAAACGTCAGTTCACTAAAAATCTTTTTGGTCTTCGCTCATTATTTTACCCTAAAAAGTTGCAGCAGTTGAACCTGCAGAGTCTTGAATTAAGGCGTTTACTCACTGACTTGCTTTGATGTTACGAGATAGTATTTGGCATTGTTGACATCAATACTGCTGACTTCTTGATTTTTAATGCATCTGCTTCAACCAGTGGGCATTAGTACAAGATATACACAAAGCGCACAATTTTTCGCATACGGGCCACTTTTTTCATCGAACGTGTCTTAAATGTATGAAATATTTTCTTTCAAATGGTGCTGATTTTTTGTTCTGTTTTATGTTTTAAGCGCACTATTCGGCACGTTGACTTTTTGTGTTTTAAGCGTTTAGTATGGTATTCTTTATTTTCGTATCTATGTTTATGTATCCATTTTCTAACCTTGTGTTGAAATGTTGCCCCATACAATGTAAGTCTTACTTTTATTTAGGTTTTATCTAGGACAAAAATAAGAACAATTTGCCTGGTTGTACATGCCACATTACCGCGTTAGTGCACTGCACGTTATCCACTACATTTTGGCAAATAAAATAATTGACTCATTGATGATTGATCATTTTGCTGAGATGTCTGAAAATAAGTAGACTAAAAATTCATGCGCTACATTTCTGCCAATGGCAGCGTCAGTTTATTTTATTTAATTTTTCCTGCTGTATGTAAACTTCTAGTGCAGGTTTTGTGCAATAGAATGTACACCTTTTTTCTGCAAGATAGACGGACAAAGCGACAGATTCTGAAACAGGCGAACGGCCAAGACGAGCAATAAAGCGATCCATAATACGCCCGTATAATAATTTTTATGAACGTCGATATCTTCATCTGCGATAGGGGAGTTTCTTGTATATATTTTGTCACGCTACTGGTAGAAAATTATCTGCCAAACGTTCCATAAAACCATGACATATCACGTCTTTCATCATTTTTGGCAGTCCTGATTATGCATACGTTGTCCGGTTTATTATTCATTATTTTTCGTCGAAGACATCCTTCAGTTAGCGAAGAATAGAGAAAAATGCTCAATTATTTAGAAGAAAACTTACGACGTGTTGCTCACATTTCCAAACGCCGATAAGACGTTGCCACAACGAAGAAAACATAGTGAACGAGTTCTATAACAAGTAAGTTAACAATAAACTGATAAACTGGAATAAATAAATAAAACTTCTTTTTCGGAGAATCTCGGCACGGCTGATATACACATAATTGCCAAGAGTCTAATACCAGCGTCTGACAGTCTGACGGACAGACGGACGGACGACATCTCAGCAATAACTGCATAGCGCTCTATGCTTGTAGGCAGCATAAAATAACGAATATTTCAATGATAACAAAATTAGCAAGTAAACAGTCACGATGTTAATAAAAACAACAAATTGTCGGACACTTTACACCTCCTGCAGTGTGAAAATACTGTGTTCAGAAAAAAAATCTACTCACATTTTCTTTTATATCTCCGTGGAAAATGCTTAAATTTGCACAAAATTCTCATAAAATGCTTATTAAAAAACGCGTACTTCACCGGTAGAAAATTTAAATATTTTTTGCTACCGGTGACGTCATGCTGACGTTATATTTCCGTATTTGTAAATTATAGGTTTTACCGCTGAAGACAGATATTTGATGAACTGTCATAACACATCAATTAGTCATTGTGTTAGCTAAACCCAAAATATGCTAATTTGTCATGTAATTTTCCATTGTAAACTGTTTTTGTCTTTTATCTTGGCTGAGTGCGAGATCCTCAACTTGGTTGATGTTGGCAAGCGTACGCGCACTGCGCCACTGAGTGGATGACCACTTGCCCGCTATCAGCCGGACGGCATGATACTGATAGTCATGCAATTTTTTTATTTAAAAGTTTCATTCAATCAATATTCAATTGTTTCTCCATTGTGTGGAAACATATCGCAAAAACCTATGGCTTCATAACTCTTCCTGACTCGCAAACGTCTTATCCTAGTTTGTCTTCAACGGTGAAGCCCATAATTTGCAAATACAAAAATATGACGTTAGCATGACGTTATCAGTAGCAAAAAAAATTAACTTTTTCACCGGTGGAATTCCTGTTTTCTCCTAAACATTCCTTGAATTTTTTGTAAAAATCCGAACATTTTCCATAGAGATATAACAAGAAAAGTGACTGGGCGTTTTTTTCTGAACGCAGTGTATATCGGCGACGTTTATGTTTCCCACGAAGGTTAGGAACTTTTGGGATAATGAAAGACACGAATCAGCGACATTTCGAGGATTCTCGCAACAAAGATCAGAAAGGCGCAGTATAATGATGACAAAGAACTGCAACCGGTCCGTACAGTAGCTAGATCCCCAAAGCTCCGAGATGTCCACGCACACAAAGAAGAAAAAGAGTTATCACGTGCTGTGGCCAATAGTCGCTGTCAGCTACTGCTGCTGCACGCTAGTAGATCGTTTTGTAGGCGATGAGATATAGACCCTTGTACAGTCGCACGGTCGCACCGCGTTCTGTACCGTGCGATTTTCCTCGCCAGCTCTTTCACTCAGGACTTAGCAAGATCATTTTGCTCAAATGCAAAATAACAAAATCAAATTTTTATCACTTAGCATAGTTAACTTTCTCTGGCTCGTACATTCAAAGTGCGATTCATTTCCAATTCAAGAAAAAAAATTTTAAATAGCACATGTAACGAGTCTGGTGTCATGCTTATTGACGACAAAAGTCACGACATCAAAGAGACACTTAACATGTAGGCATACTTAACATGTACAAATAAACGTCCGTTTGAGTTATAGCAAACAATAAGTTTCAAACACTTTTATATGTTTTTGTTATGATGTTATCTTACGTAAGCTGTTCAGTAAGCATAGCCTTCGACCAAACAGAATACAATATACTTGAAATATCGGCTTATTTCCGTTGAGCAAATCAGAGATAAGTCGACCAAAGTGTAGCCTGTCATCATATTCTGAACGAAGGCCATAGGCCTATGTACTGTACTGTGTCCTCAAGCTAACACGGCTCGTTATGAATTTTTAACAAGCATCGCGTATACAATGCTTTTGCCTTGCTAACTACTTCTGGCAGTATTTCCTTTGAAACTAATAAGTCACTTAGCTCACAAACGTTGTACACTATTAATAAGACCACAGCAATCAATGTTACAAAATTAATGCACAAAACATCAGTTTGTACATTTGTTAACGGCAATATTAAAGAACTCACACATCGAAAACAGCAAAAATCACAAAAGGTGATATTTCCCGCATCACACTGATTGTGTGTCAATGTGCTGCTGTGACGTCATGGTAGTAAGTAACAGTTATAAGCGGCTTGGCTACTGTAAAAATATCTGAGGCACAATATCTTTCTAATCTCAAACGATGATATTATTCAGCATATTATATGATATTATTGTCGTTTAAACGTAAGCTCAGTGTATTTCTAACTCTGTGTATATGCTTGACAACACGTAAGCCAAAACGCTGCAGTCCAGCAAATCATAAGATTCTCAGTCAGACGTATCATTATTACTTTCTTGTCGTTGCTGATAGTCTTAATGTTGTTATTTTTGTCGTTGTTATGAGGGTGTCCGTTTACACAAAACTGCAAGTGTGTCAGTTAGCCGTCTAAGAGCGCGGCGCAGAAGACAGGGAGTGGACGAGTGGAAAACTGGCAGTTTTGTCACGTCGGCACGTAGGCCACTCCATAAAACACAGCGATATTCGCGTCCAAGGTCGACCTAACGGCTCCGCAACTGATGGCCTCAGTTAACGCACAAGACAATTCACTTCAATAACAAACTCTTTATAATTCTAGCTTTGCTGTAATTGCACTTTTTCGAATCCTATTTTTGGCATTGCTGCGATGTTAACTTTACATTATTGGCTACCACGGTTGGTTTTAATTTAGTACACTTTAGTGTGGAAAGTTGCGATTTGTCAACTGTTTTTGGACCAATATATGCGTGTTAAACCACTCTCCGGAGTGGGATGAGTGACTGCTTAAAAACGAACTTAGACACTTTCCGCACCAAAAACGACCAAAATCACTACATAAAAAATCTACCGAAATCATTAAACCAAAATCACAAAAACTGCATCACAAAATTACCAAATAAAAGACAACAAAAATCACGAAACGTCACGGGTATGAAATCAGGCATTAAGTTTAGAATTTTTGCAGACGGGACTTTCAAAACGGGTGAACAACGTTATTCATGCATTCGTTGACAGGGACTACTTGTGTTTTGCTTCCTAACTGGCAAAACTAAGCAACATTATGTGCAACTGTGGCGTACAATTTGTGATCGATGTGCAACTATAGATTTCCAGTTAAAAACCGCGTTCTGCAAATTTTGACTTCGAAATCAATGCTACAGATGCATTTTGTTCGACGTTTCCATCTGTCGCAATTTATGCATGCAGGTTCCGTTTCGGTCAGGCACTGTGGCGCAACATAAAGCGTATAGGTCTTACAAGTGATTACAAATCTCGAAAAAAGTAGGCCACTGGCTACATTTATTTTATGTTTTTTGCAACATAATGGCGTTTCGGATACATTTGCAACGCGTTTTCCGAGCTGGCAGAAGTTGCAACAGCCTTTGTTCTCATGATAGCAGTTTTTGCTCGCTGTCGGCTACAGCTGTGCTTTGGTATACGATTTTAAGCGATTTTTAGAGACTTTTGCCGCTGAGTGCATTGGTTTCACGCTTGCAGTTTGTTTTGCGACTTGTTTGCAATGTTAATATTTTACGTGCAGAACATTATTTTGTGATCTGGGATTTATTCGTTTTGATTTTGGATGTCTTAGAGATAATTGGTGAAACGTAATTAGTGATTTAGGTATACGCCTCTCCGGACAGTGTTTTTTTTGTTTCATGCTGGCCGTCAGTCGGTCGTCTTGCCTACACTGTCATTTGTTTGGTCACGTATGCGATGCCTGTTGGGGCACCGAACCGGGTGGGTTAGTAGACATAGGCAGCACAAATGTTAGCGTGAAATAAAATTTGAAGCCTCCGTAAGAAAGACTCCTTGAATTTAAGAGGTCGAAATTTTGATTGATAAAAGTGGATGTTTTATGCTAAAAATTTCATAAGCCTACGCCGGTTGTCCAGGTTTATCTCTAACTATTTCAACGCAGTTCACTTTTGCAATGTGCACCGCAGCCGAAAATTACAAAAAAACAATAAAATCTGCTGTCGTTCAAAGTTCAAGGTTATTCAAGGTCAATTAAAGTTATCGATGTTAACATCATTCAAAAGCTCGTTACTAGTGCTCATTATGATAAGCAGCATGTATGTGCCGATCTGCAACTGTTTTCACGCTATAGATAGGCTAATAGCAGTAAAATCACTTTTTAAGGGGGCACTGCGCAGGCCTCCTTGAACGTAGGGGGTCGGGACTTAAACAGCTAAAATCTTCGTTTAATGCTACAATTTTCGTGCGCAGGTTGTCTGGGTCTATCTCTAGCCATTCCGGCGCAATGTACTTTTGAAATGTGTGTCGCAGCCAGAAATCACGAAAAATTTACGAAAACTCCTAATTCTTAAGGTTCAAGGTCGTTGAAGGTCATTGGCTGATAAAACTAAAAAGCCCATGACCAGTGCTTGTTATGATAAACAGCATGTGTGTACCTAGCTGCAACCGTTTTCACAGTAGAAGAGCCAATGGCGTCAAAATAACGTCTTTCAGAGGGGGTACCTCTCTTTGACGCCCTCGTTCGAGAGTAACACCCTCACTCAAGGGCACGAAATTTCGTCACAGCCCACAGTGAAGATTTCGTGATTTTAGTTTGCCCCGTTTTAATACAATACAGCAGTGTGACGGACAGACGGGCAGACAGACAGACAGACAGACAGACGTCTAGGCCATGGCTGAGACGCGCGAAGCATTCTGCTATTGCGCGTAAAAACCAAGAAACATAATTATGGTTATTTGCGATGATGTATATCACAAAGTATTGCTACGTACCCTGTGGCTTTTATTTCCGTTGCCAAAAACGCCGTTAATCAAGCATCAGTGTTGGCTTTTACATGACATTTGTAGGTAGCTGAATCGTATAGTATGTGTACTAAAGATAAATATTTGCTATTTTTGCTAAATTTCTAAATTTTGTTTTATTTTAATGTAATTACGACCCAAAAATAAATAGAGGGCCGAAATCTAAAATTTTCGGTTTTAAACATTATGATACAGCTGTAATAAAAATCACCAAACTTAATCACTTGATCTTTGAAACACGCCACTCTCCAAAAAGTTCATCATTTCGCTGCTCACTTGCTGCGCGTCGTATTACGTTGTAAATAATCGACGTTGTTTCGTGAAAACTTTGATACTTTGTCACGACAATTCGGCTTAGCGACTTTATAACAGCTAATTTTTAAATGCATCCTCTATTGGCAAAATGTTTGTTTTTTATTATCGTTATATATGTATATTTTATTCATATCTCGCAAAATAGTGTAGAAACGCATTTACGATGTGGTGGGATATGTCATTTATAAACATTAAATACGGCGACGTTCGCACTAAAATTATCCCGTAACGAACAGCGGCCGTTATTGTTCTTAAATTTTGTGGGCAAGTAGACTTTATGCAAATCAGATCCAGCCACTGGCTGCCATACACAATAAACCGTAGGGACTATTATTATTAGATTCACTCTGCGATGCATCCAATGTATGGCGACAAGTGTTTACGAAGCCAATAGTACAAGTCTGGTGTATGACAAAAAATCTGAGCTAATGCTCCTGAGACGCGCGAGAGCCCATAGCAGTTCCTGTTGGCAGGTAGGCCTAAATTAAATTAAACAAAAAATCTAATCAAGACCAATGCGAGTGCATTTAAAAGATTGCCGGAGGAACGAACTTAAATGCACTGGGAAACCAGGTGTAAGGCGGAAATTTCCATTTTAATTAAATGCTCAGGATATAGCTTTCAGCAGTCTTTTAAGCCTAAAGCCACAACAACGTGTAGAGAGATTTACGTGAGCATTCAAACGGCACCAGAATGTTCTCGACTAAAATAAACCACACACGTTTATAATTTTATAGAAAGCCATTAAACCTGCCGCACGTAACGTACTAATAATACCTGAATGCTTCACAACGTCAGAATTAAAGAAAACGTTATTGTAAAGGTTAAGCAGTCGACGTTACGCTTACGGCTGGCTTAAAAGAGATACTTTGGTGTCGCACTGCTTAACTTTAACTGTTGATAAATGATTTCCCATTAATTTTGTACACTCCAAAATTGTTTCGTGAACCAAAATGAAAGCAACATATGTAATGTGCAAGATCTTGTTTGCGAATAAAAGTAGTCCGTTATTTAGAATTTTCAAACAGTTTTTACTTTTGACTTTTGAGGTGATGAACGATTGCAAAAATTGCAGCAGCATGCTTTTAAACAAAATTGTTAATGGTCGATAACGAGCGGCAGTATTGTTAGTAGTGGATGCTAAAATGGATAAGCGGGTACGCAGTACAAGTTTATATCACTCCAGACAGTGCGGTATCGTACTTGAAACACGCTCGGATCGCACAGACGCTTCACGACGCACGACTGCAGCCGAAAATTGTCGAAAAAAGTGCCAGTGAAAGCTGAATGTGGTTCAGGCCTAATTGTTAGTTAGTTTCTTAAAGCTGCACATTACTCAGCAAGTCTCCGAGGCGACTTGATTGTTAGCGCGCCTTGCATACAATGTTAGACTCGAACCTGTAGCCAGGTGATCGCGGGGCGCGTGGGTGGCAGACACCTTTACGTCCGTCGCTTCATCTGTTGCACTATAGGGACTGTGTCACTTTGAATTAGCGCCAGCAGCAGAAATGGACTGCGTGGCGAGAATTATAAATTGCGGTTTAGTGTGGGGGTACAGTCTATTTCACATTAGCTTTGTTATGACGGTCTATATGACAGAATTAGCTGTCTGTTGCGAACGGTCTTAGATCCGTAACTCGTTTGATGATATCTTATGGATATTTGAATCCTCATGTTGTCATTATATGGACGCATGAATTGTAAAGACGACGAAACGACAGACGGACAGACGTCCGCCTACAACTAAGTTAATGCATTTTGGGTAAGCTACTGAAAGCTACTGAGAGGGTCGCTTAGTGATGTACAGATACGAACGCTGTTCGCGGTTTATGATTACATTAATTATCTGCTTCATCAAATGATCAGACGTGTGGGTGGTTCCATAAGTGATGGCACGTGACACTTTTTTCCGATTCTTGCCTACGCAGAATGATATTCGTCACCGAAAGCATTCACACACGTCTTTGCATGGTCGACTACATTACATCAAATTTCTTGGTAGAGATCGAACCCACATACACCGTGTCCGGAAGAAAAGACTCTACATTTTTTTCTGAATAACGTCAACAAATGTGAATTTACTTTTATAATTTTTGGCACACATTATCACAATGATACGCTTTACTGAAAACATCTTAAACTTATATTCAGAATTTACTTCTTACTGACTATACCTAATATAATCGTGACATCATGTAAAATGCCATTTTCGCGGAAAGATAACGTCTAAGTGAGCTTATGCAATATGAAAACAAAAAAACTACTGAAAAAAATTGCAACAAAAAGCTTGAGACATTGTTGGCATAAAAATAAGTTATTATTTATTAACATTTCAAAATCTGATCTTGATTTGCGCCATGTTAAGTGTGGCCGTCACGTGCATCACGAGAACGTCGTTGTGCAGCAGCCATCACAGGCTGAACGGTAGTTCAAGCCCTGTATTAACGGCGACTTCTCTTTCTTATGGGGAATCCAAAAATTCGACCCCCCCCGCAGAATCAAAACCCCTGACCCGATTGAGATAAAATTTGGCAGGGTCGATTACGTTGGCGAAGGGACCGTCATGCAAAATTTTATGCAAATCGCTCCAAGGGGGGCTTCCCGGCAAATGGGTGAAATATACGCAAAAATTTTTCTAGCTGTTCATATACCTTTTTTTCAGAAACTCACCTGCAGGTCAGACCCTTCGGCGAATTTTTGCGCGCGATGGCTCAAACGACGCGGTCTCGCGCAAGGATGTGCCTTTTGGGTGTTAAAAAATTTGAAATTAATATTTAACGTATTTATTCAAAAAATTCAAAAAAATTACAATGGGGCCTATGGGGAAAATGAAACAATTATTAAAACGGTCATAACTTTGGCTGTGTATAAGATAGAGTCGTAATTTTTGGTTCTAGGTATGGTTTTCGGGGATGGCCAATTTAACGGTGTTATTTAAATTTACTC
>Ga0209367_1005061_pt1 | contig 18270 bp, 15 predicted proteins | sample WorMetLIZISLAND2_FD_187412 | JGI IMG/M metagenome (GOLD analysis project Ga0209367, IMG submission 187412) | Marine gutless worms symbiont microbial communities from Max Planck institute for Marine Microbiology, Germany - Olavius geniculatus... ... | reverse complement strand
TAGCAGCGACGAGTCGGTCGAGTCGCACGGACACCGAGACTTCCCGAATAACGCCGACCTCAAGAAACCCGAACGCATCTGCGACGACGTCGACGTCGCCATCGAACACATTCTCAACAGGCACAGATTCTTATAAGTACCCCTCCCCCAATCAGGCTGACTGAGTCCCATGCTCAGGGCTGAAGAAAAACCCTCCTAGCCGGCACGAACTCAACCTTACTTTTTCAGAGAACATTTTTAGGTTTTTATTAAAGTTTTTCTGCTTTAGCGTCCAATGAACACCGCACACTTACCACCAAGAAAAAAGGCCTACACCCTGATATGAGTGAATGACAATCTACGTTATTAACGTCATATAGGCCTAACCACGCAAAAATCATGATTGAAGTACGAAGTAAAATATGATATAGACCTAAAATAAATTTTACAACAAACAAAAACCTACAACCTAAAATTGGGTTTTTGAGGTTTTTTAACAAACCCAAAAACTAAGGTTTTTCGAACTAATTTTCCAGCCCTGCCCATGTTCATTGCTCCAGTCAACGAACTGCTGCATGTTCTGATAGCGCGCTAACTATCAGGTTTGCATAATCTGTTTATATGACAATCTGTACAGAGGGCTACAGCTATACATGTATTAGATGTTAGACATGTATTAGCCTAGGTGTTTGCCAAGTCTGTAGAAAGATTGTTCATTTTAACACGCTTTGGTAGCGTTATCAGAAAGTAAAATTTTAACGTTCCATCCACAATCAGTCTTCTTTGCATTTTTATCAGTCGATCTGTTTATTTCGGTGTTCTTATTGTTGTTATCACTCCGTGCTGTGATGTCGACCATATACTACCATTGTTAAGTTCATTGTAGGCCTAATTCAGTTTATGTTCTGCCAATAGTTGCGTTTTGCTGTACGTTGATGACTTTGATGATATGATGACAATGTCAATGACGATGTTACGCACAAATATCCAGTGGCGGTTTTAAGCCCGGGCCGTGGGAAGGCATAGCCCTCCCCCAGTTTTGCTCCAGGTACCCTCTCAGTTTTGTGGCAGCCCATATTTTTTGCAAATAAAATACATATATCCAATTTTTTGTGTGTCCAAATTTTAGAAAAGTAGGTAAATTTGCGGTTTCAATTGAACATCCAGAAACCAAAAGTGATTCAGTTTCAGGGGGCCCCCCGTAACCCACTGACCAAGGGCTCTGCCCCTGTACCCCGCTGGGGGCTCTGCCCCTAGACCCCCTTATAGGCTCGCCATGGGGCCGTGCCCCCCACAGATATTGCGAACTAGAACCACCACTGCAAATATAGCAGAAGATATTCAAGTTAGAACGTTGTTAGCTATGTACAACGTAGGCTGTTAATAGTTGCGATCTGTTAACTGTAACAAATATTATCATGATGATATGATGATGACGGTTACAATGATAGCCTAATACCAAATAAAATGCAGGAAATTTTGCACTTTACTTGTTATTGGTTTCAAATAGGCTACATATTGGAAAAATAACAAAATGTCACTGCTGTAATATTGATCTGACGACCAAACACATTTATACACGTTTTATTTACAGAAAAGCAAAAAACGTTGTTCAATAATTAATGGCTTAATTGTTGCATAATTATAGCGTCTATCTTTCTGGCCGTAAAACGTGCCTAAATGTGTAACTGATAAATTTACAATAAACATTAAAATATGTGCATACACATACAAAATATACAATACAATTCGGCCACAATAATTCCAAATTATGATACCGTTCAAAAACGTTCAAATGCGCATATATAGCTGGGTGGCGCCCAAAAAGTGGAGCGTACGTTCTCTACGTACAATGTTGAACATGGGCACTCTTCACTATAGTGATCAAAGCAAATCGTTCCAAATATCGTACAGTTGCTACGTTAAGCACATGTGGTCCACTTTTTAGGCGCCATTTGGCATAATTCATTTATCTCAACAAAAACTCGGACAGCGCAGACCTCCGCCAAGCAAAGTGATCCAGAATCCAGGATTCCTGCAGGATCACCCCCGAAAATTGAATCACTTGTAGTTTTAGCCATTCTCGACATTTCCTGAAAATTTCAGAAAGATCCTTCGATAACTTTTTGAGTTATCTTGCTAACACACATACAGACAAACAAACTCTGGCAAAAACATAACCTCCTTGGTGGAGGTAATGATACGGCAAATTTAGCACTGTATCTGCAGACTTTATACAGAACACCTACAAACGAAATTATCACACACGCGTATTTTACATCACAAAACTCGTGGCCTAGTTCATTTGGACATGAGGAACCGTGTGCATCTGCGAGCAGATTAATTATGTTCAGAATATCCTCCTTCAGTACGGCAGCTTTCTCTGTACACATAGGTCAACAGGCAGCGTCTACGTCCATTGAGAACTACGCTCAACGCGTATAACTTTTATCGGCGGGGGGCAACTTCCAGTGGCGTATTTAGGATTTGGCAAAGGGGGGCCATGGCAAGCGCGTAGAGCGCGAGCCTATAACAAGGGCCTCGGGGCGGAGCCCCCAGCGGGGTACAAGGGCAGAGCCTCTAGTCGGGGATCAGTGGGGCGAAGCCCCGCTGAAGCTGAAACACTTTTTGCTTTTGAACGTTCAATGAAAGCCGCAAAATCGCCCATTTTTCTGAAATTTGGAAAATGGGAAAATCACAGATATTTGCGTTGTTATAGCAAAAAATAGAGCTTAGCAAGCTGCAAAACGTCGTCAAGGATTAATGTGAGTTATAAAAAGGCAATAAACTTCACAATAGGCACAGTAGGCCTACAGTACAATAATAAATGGGCCGTGTCAAACCCGGTCTGTCGTCGTCAGAATGCTTGATCCGTTGATCGTCGCTGATGTCGTCGCTCGCAAGCGGTGCGCCGGGGTGTCTTTGGCGTTTGACATCGTAAAACGTAGGCCTATTCGGTCTGACGCTTTGCTATTGTCGTCTCCACTCGCTAATGACTAGGCTGAGCTCATAGTTACGTTCTGTCTATCCCTTTTGGACTTTTAGTTGTTCCGTGTGCGAGTGGCGGGCTGGCAGCAGCCAGCAAATGCTGTACAAGACAGCGGGCAGGCGGGCGTGTGCAAACTGTCTATTCCTCCAGTGAAATAGGGCACTCGTCGCTTAATGACATTATGATATCATGACACTGGCATACGAAGCTTGGTTCCTGGGATTCTCATACTGATGAGTTCTGATAACGTCGCACATAGGATCTATGATCTCTGGCACGCTGCGATGTCGCTGCAGTTCGTGTTACCTGAGAATAGGGCGTGTCACAGTGCCAGGGCAAAGAAACGCATCTTAAGAGCGCTGTCATAGTCGCGTTACATGCAATAATAGGCATATCTCATTTGGATGGACTTATATTTTATTTGTTGTAGCCTATGCAAGTTGTGGGCGGGTTCATCTTGGGTTGAACTCAGATCTGATATTTTAAAATATTAATTAACCACCGCCCATGGTGTGCGCCAGCCAGCCGCCAACTGCCTTTATTGCTGTTAGTTTCATATAGTGCCGTGTCACTCACCCATGGACACTAAACCCGGCCGCCGCGAAATATTATGGGCCTATACGGCTTGCAGCTAATTTTCAAAAGCGTTCGGCGACGCCGGCATCATATCAGATGCAATCTCACATGGCGATTTTAATCGCATATTGTATCGGTATGAAAAAAGACCATCAAACGTTGTTGAAATTTGCAATTCTTGCTGGAAAATGGCAAAAAATACACCTTTTCATAAAGTCGCTTGTAAAAAATTTTCATGGTCGGGCCAAAGGGGGGGGATTGCACCGTGCCCCCCCCCTTCGCGCCGCACCGTGCCCCCCTTAAATACGCCACAGGCAACTTCTAGAATTTCAGGAGGGCAGTCATCGTTCCTCCTGTACTTGACCAGGAGTCTTTTGCGAGGCTATAAATGCACCAAATTCATTTTCAGCCAGGGCTCCGCCCCGGACCCCACTGCGGATCTTACGTTCCCTAGATTCCTTAACAGGCTGGTTAGAGAAATTAATGGCGGATTCAAGGGGGGCGGAGGCGGGGGCGGCCGCCCCCTATTGACCGAATGCATCTTAACACAAGAGAAAATTTTTGCACGAAAATGCATTATGTTTGCCTAAAATTTTAAAAAAATTTCTGATCCCACCCCTTACCCTTCCGCCCCCTATTTGGCATTTCTGGATCTGCCACTGGGTGAAATACCCCCATTACCACTTCATTCGACACCTTAGCCTCTCCCCCTTAGAAAATTTTCTGCTGGCCCCATAAGTAAAAATGCCGTCCTCCGTCATTAGGGGCAATGCAGCACTTGAATAAGCTTGACGTGGGAGGGGTTCGAGACGAGTAGACGTTGAAAGAGGGGGTTAGCATTCGAGGCGAGGCGGCGTGGGGGCTTGCCTCCAAGTGTCCAAGGGGGGTAGACGCCCCTGTACGTCAATATAGCAGACGACACATCGTTACGAACATCAACAGAACAGAAGTTGCAGAGGCTAAGCCGCAGAACTGAGAGACTGTCCTTCTGTCTGTCTCTCTGTCTGTCTGGCAGAAACACGCTGATCTGGCGTAGATAGGACCTAAGTAAGACGCCGTCCGACTCTAGAGACAATAGCCGGCGGCGGCAGCTGCGGCTACCGAGAAGCTGGCCGCGTTGGTGGCGCCACCAAACGGCGCAATGCAGGACCCGGCGTAATCGGCGGGCACCTGCTGCGCATGCGCGTAGGCGCCCGGGTACAAGGCTGCAGCTGTGTCATCGCTGGCGTACTGGATGCCGCCATTGAGTGACGTCATCGGCTCGAAGCAGTAATTAGCAGACAGCGACGGCCGGTGAACGTCGGAAGACGTTGAGGAGGCGAATGTTTTGAACTGATGCGGCAGCGATCTGGACGTCGAAGGCAGCGAGGCGCCAGACTGCTGAGGTAGGGACCAGGGCACCGGTGTCGCGTCGTCGTCGCCGCAGCCGGCCGACTTGCTCGCCGCTCCAGACTTGTGAGTCGACGACGACTTACGATTTCTCGTCTGGATTCCTTCCTTTTTCATCGTGATTGGTCGACTCACCTTTAACCACGTACACACTGCCACTGCAGGCTCACACGCGCTGACCAGTACTATTAGTAGAAATGCAATAAACACACGACCAATTATAGAATAAGCTTATCAGAGTTGCCTGTTTAATTAAATTACTTACGAAACACACAATTTTTGTCACGTACACAGATACTGAACGGTTAGAATAACACGCTAAAAATATTAAAAAAATTATCTCATAGCCAAAAGTGGCATTGTCATGAAACCGTGTAAGGCATAATCACAAATTTAGTAACGTCTGTGATACGATCACACAAAAAGTCCAGACAGTAAAATGACGCCTTTGCAAGGGTAAAACGCATGCACAGAACGAGTCGTTTGTGGCGCTTTATGGCACAATTAGCAGAAATTTGGGGAAGTGACGCTGGTTGGTGCACTGCATAGATTCGAGTTTCTGACGATCAGTTTAGCCAAACATAATTTTCCCTTTTCCAACCCCCCCCCTATAACAGAACGTATTTTCACTTGTTTCGGTAAGTGGTCTGCGAAGTTCGGGGAAGTAATGCTCCAGTTATTCGTATCGACATCTACGAAAGTGGAACTGAGCACGCCCGTGGGCCATAAGCAAATCAAACGGGCTGGACGCAGGCGTAAAACAGTCGCTGAGACGATGCTGTTGCTGCTGCATTTCTAAAAAGTGTCGACGCGATTGAAGTCAGCGCTGGTCGAGCGTGACTAAACGACAGCATCATGCTGCAGGTCTCACATGCAAGAGACGCAGGTCGAATCGCATGAAATCCTCCTCCAAGCAGGCCGGGTCGTACGTGATCTGGCCGATGCGTCGTCAACCGTTAAGCAAAGTAACGCCTTCGCCAGCCGCTCAATTGCAGCCAACAATTACACGCATCTCTCGCATGTCCAACTATTAGACGACGCCCGGAAGGCACTGTGGTAGTTTGCTTCTGACGCTAAAACAGCGACCGTTCTTGCGCGGGAATAAAAGACAAAACCGCAAGCTGCACCTCACACATATTTTGGAAAAAAATTATATAAAAATAACAAAAATTAAAAACCGAAAAAACTGATTTTAAACGATAGAGTATGTTGTCAGCAAAACAGCTTGCAATCTCCTGTGCATGGACGGCTCAACCAGGGCACAGATTGGGAAACGAGGCAAATAGCCTAACAGATATCAAAAAGAGCTCAACGAAGTGGACCACGATTCGCTATCGACAGATTACCATGTCACAAACTGAGGTACCGTACGGCACAAAGAAACTAATTATCAGAGAAATTATAACGACTCCTGTACTTCTTCTGTCCCTTATCAAAGCTTGAGCTAATGTTAATGTTTGTTCTGATGCGTCTAAAACTGTGTTTCACAAACAACTGTTATCATTTTTGTCTTATTCTTATTCTTTGCACTACAAATATTCGGTGAATAAAAGCTGTGTATAATTCTCATGTTAGTTTTCTAATCTTAACCGCTGCAGACTTCACGCTAAGTACCAAAGCGTCTCACTGTTGACCTCACGCGTTCGATACCAAACGTCCCACCTTCACATCCCAGCGTCATGACGTCGTGGATGGCACCGTCGGGAAATCCAGCGTGCAGTCGGCAGGCTACAGATTCAGAGAGGACGAAACGAGAGCTTTCTCCGTCCATGCGTGTGGGACCGACCGACCGGACAGTTGGGAAGAACGAATGGAGACAGACAGACAGCCAGGAGAGTTCGGGGCGGAGTGGCCCGTTGCATGCCCGCTTTTAGTTCGCATTACGGCCGCAAAGCGGCGCCTAATCGCGATCTTTCGATCGGCAATTAAACAAGAATTGCACGCGAAATTGAGGCAGATCAGCGCCGCCCCGCACTGCTGGCGAGGCGCCGCGTCGCTCTGTGCTATAGGCAGACGGACGGACGGACTGGACAGGCAGGCCACTGGCCGTCACAGCGAGGGATGGAGATTGGTCGATAACAGCATGTTAGATCGATCCATTTCTTCCGCGTGATTCGATTAATAACAGCAACATAGACAGAGCGAGAAACAAAGCGCCCGTCCGGTGTTTGTTGTTTCTTAGAACGAACTGCATTACACTGCTAAGTTAGGCTACTTCTTCAGTGTACTATGATTCCACGATCCACGTTTCATGTCGTGAATTTGTGCGTCTGACTTCATTCGCTGACTATCACAGAACCAAATTATACATAGGCCTGCAGATTTAACAGTAATTCAAATACTTTCGATCTTCCAACTGTTACTGAAGGTCCGAACGCGTCCCTGAAAGTAAACTTTCGTGGAGCACTCCCCTTCCAAAACAAGACCAGAAAGCCCAGCTGTCGCTATTGAAGACGCGTTACAGCCAATGCAGTTCAGTTGTAGTACTGACCTTCAAGGTCATCCAAGGTCGATGATTTTCATCTCATACGAAGGCGTATGGGATTTTGCTATTAGTGATCAATAGCAACATTGGCCATATCTCTCACCGTTTCCGAGATATGATCAGTTTTCCGTTGAAAACGCACATTTTTCTACCCCTCTCCATTCAACCCCAAATTTGAAAATGTTTCTTTTGCATTGCATCTCCCAAATTTTGTACGCAGAGAGAATTGACACAGGGCTAATTAATTGTGCAAAAAGTTTTTCCCTATGGCCCAACATTTAGCCACAATACATCCGTGACAGACGGACGACAGACGACAGTCAACAATCGTGCCACAAGAGGCGCTAAACAGCATAGCTGTAGCGCGTCAATAAAACCAGCGGCACAGAAGCATTAAGTATAAAAGCAATGAGATGTGTAATAATGATAAATATTAATACAAGTGATACTGTTCTCAAACTCTTTAGTATCCAGATGTAAAACAGAAACGATGTCTTACGTGATGCATTTTGAAGTAAAGTCCGCATGCGTTGCAGACGGCGTCTCCCTGCTGGTTGCGTCGCCACAACGTAGTGACGTTGGTCTTACAGTTGGCGCACGTTGTACCTGCTCGCCGAGCCGTCGTCTGCAACGAGAACATAGCATCCATCCACTCAGGTCAACTCAGTCTCCTACCCTCAGCGGGATGGAGTGAAAGCTTAGTGTGGCTGAATAGGGTGGTGGTATGTCGGCAAACCGCTGCGTTTAATTGTTCGCTGACGTGGGCAATGGATGGCCGCATAGTGCGCTGCGGTATCATTAGCTCATGCCGATCAGCTGCCACTTCCGAGATGGTAAAGCGTTTCTGGTAACGAATCTGTCTCATGTAACAAGCGCAATAGCTTTACTTTTTTAAGTACAAATTTCTTACGTCATGTCTTAACGGTCAATCAAGTCGCATAGACTCAGGACTCCAGCAATAGTAATCACCCACCAACTAAAATGCGCAAAATTCTATCAGAATTACTATGCACATTGAAACAAACGCAACAAAAAATTGTATCTGAGCACAGTAGTCTAGACAACTGAGAATCGGAGCATCTCAAACAGTCAGAGGAATATTAATTGACAATAACGTTGATATTGATATTGTTTAGTAATTAATTATTATAAATTATTTATAAGTGTTAGGTCTAAATAGACTAGAAAGGAATTAAATAGCCTCATACTGACAATCTAAAGAAGCACAAAATCATCACTGAACACACAACGCATGTAACGGTTAAATGCTACAGCTCTTTACAGAAAATCCATCTCAGAGCTACGGAGCGTCACCCGCCGTATAGGATCACACAGTGTTACCTGCCACCCGACACAGGTAAACGCGGTCCGCCTTAACCCCAGCTAGATAGGCTGGTACTCGATTCACCTACCCTGGAGGGATGGAAGGCTGAGTTGACCTAGGTGGCTGGTTACATACCGAGATGGTTTACCTGCCTGCAGACAGTCACCCATCTAAGTACTACCCCGGCCCAGCGTACAGTAACTTCGTTGATCGAATGAAACGCGTTACCGCTACGCCAAGCCACGCCAATAGTGTAGTGTAATTTGCTAAATTCCTCTCACTGATTAGTTCGTTTACTTCTATCATTCCCGACAAAGTCGACTAGACACAGTGGCGGGACGTACGAGGCGTCGTTTTGGCTTGATGAGAGGTCGACTCTGCCCGTTCATCTTCTGATAGAGTCCGCACGCGTTGCAGAGATACTGGCCGGCGCCATCACGTCTCCACAGAGGCGTCGAAGTGGCACCGCAGTTGACGCACTCGCGACCCATGTCAGCTGCAGCAGCAACAGCGGCAGCGTCTTTGCAAAGGCACCGCAAGACTGCGGTTACTAGTAAAGTGACAAAAATGTTTGTGAAAATCGAAATTTAGCAAAACTGTTTTATCTCTTTAACCGTTGTGAGCCATGGGGCGCAGTGGCGTGTAGCCGGCGGAGGGAAAGTTGGGCTGTCGAAAAATTGTTGGAAAATAATAATCTTGTCGTACAAAAATGAACAATTTGGGACTAAAATCTTTCCATTTTGGAAAAATTAAAGGCAAAATTAAAATTTTGAAGACCCTGTCAAAGACTTGCAATTGTGTCTCAGAATTCGGTCGGAAAATTGCCAAGTTTTTTTAATCCGCCTACATTTTTTTAGCTTGCGAGTCGAGATAAATAAGCTTTTAAGCCCCAGAGAGCTAAAACTGCAAGTAATTTATGTTAAATTACGCCCTCGTGTTCCGCTGGTCGCAACGCATGCGCACGTGCATAGTTAAGCAAAATTAAATAGCATACTGCATACTCATTCACATAATACAGCCTTATATAGCTCTGCAGCAATGACTAACGTATAGAGACATTCAACAATAGAATGGCGACTTTTCCTAACAAACGCTAATATCAAATGCACAAGAGTGACGCGACAGTTTCTGGAAAGTTACATTTCTATTCTAACAAATCACTCGCCGTCAGCAAGTAACATGATACAAAATGCATAACACGGGCTTGCTCGGAAACAGCACTGCACGAAGAATTATTACAAGTTGTTAGCACATGATGGGTGAATCAATTAAAATTTATGCATACAGTCAGGGCACTACTAGGTAGCCAAACAAGAAATTTGAGATAATGCTTACGAAACGCGCGAAAGCCTATAGCAGTTCCTGTTCGTAAACTGTCAAATTATTTATCTCTACCATTTCGTCGTCGAAAAGCTTGTCACTAGTGCTTGTTGTGATAGTCAGCATGCCCATGCCTATCTGCAACCGTTTTCACAAGACTGGCCAACAAGCGGAAAAATAACGACTTTTACGGGGGTACCGCTTTTTGATGCCCGCGTGTGCAGGTTTCCTTGAGCCTATCGAGACGTATAGACCATCGAAATCTACGTTCAATGCTAAAAATTTCATACGCAGTTTCTCCATGTCTGTCTCAATTGATTTCGGCGCAATTCGCTCTTGAAATGTGTCTCGCATCCCGAAATCGGTAAAAAATCCACATAAAACCCTATTTTTGCGTTCTAGGTCATCCAAGGTCATTGAATTCGGTAGCAATGGAAAGCCAGTGTACGACTTTTTATTAGTGATTAATAGTAACTTAGACCATATCTCGCATCGTTATTGAGATACAGCGACTTAATGACTAAAAACCGCAAATTTTTCCCACCCACCCCTCTCATTTAGCGTCCTCGTTCGGGGTGACTGCCTCTGAATTTATGAAAAAAGTTCTATGGTTCCTGACACTAGAGACTTCCAGACGGTGAAAATTTAGTGATCTTCGCTTGCACCGTTTTCGACTGATCCACCCGTGTGACGGACGGACGGACAGAATTGCGATGGCTAAGACGCGCTACAGCAGTCTAGCTGTTTTCGCGCATAAAAGCCAGTCTATGGTTTATTCGGTCATTACTAAGCTGCTCAATAAATCCCGTGATGTTAATTTACTCAATACATTTTTATGTCGTTTTATTCGCAAGTTTTGAAGTTCCTCTTTACCACATAATAGCGCTTACAGATGAACTAATAAATCGCAAATATTAACCGCTAATAATATATGTACGCTACTCCATTGTACCAAGCAACAAACTGAAGAACAAAAGTATTAATCGAAAAACGACACCTTACTACTAATTGGGGGTGGCATGTCTGCTAGCTGCAAACCGCGGGTCCAGTTGTTCGTTAACGCGGGCAATGGGTGGCCGCGTAGTGCGCTGCGGTATTATTAGCTCATGCCAATCAACTGCCACTTCTCAGAGATTGTAAAGCGCTTCCGGTCACTAGACTTGTGTAAGAAGCACTATAGCAAGTACCGCACATTTACATTTACTAGTCTGATGCAAAGTTGTAAGCTATTAACATGTGTGTAAGCTTACAAACCGGCGTGAGATCGTGTGCGCGACGGAGACGCCAGCTTAGACGACGACGACGACGAGGACTTGATGGCGTTTTGCCGCTGAAGTCGTCCACGCGACTGACCACCCAGCGCGAACCTGTATGCTCCGGGAGAGGCAGGCGGCACGAGGCCGGGCGTCGACGCTGGAGGAATCACCGGGAACGGGTAAGCAGCGAACGTCGACAGCGGACTGAAGGACTGTCCGTTGACGACCGAAGGCGGACATCTGGAGTGACAGGACGGAGGCAACGGCGGCAGCGGTGCCAGGAAGCTACACGACGGGGTGGAAGCATTATTGGTGGTTGACGGCGGCGCTTGATCGTCGGATGATGAACAGAAAGATTCCTCCCCGGATGACGTCATGTTTACCTGCGCGCGTCAAATTTTAAGAACAATATTACATACACACCTTTATTCGTCAAATGACAGCCATGAAAGAAACATAACTAATAACGATAGATAATAAATGTCCATTTCACAACAAGCATGAGCCTATTTTCTACTACCTGAGATTGATAACATTTTTGTGACAAAGTGCTCGTCGCTTGAAAACATTGCACAATAAATTTTCAGAACAAATGAAACGTTCGAGAAAACGCGAAGTACGAATAGCGATACGTTGGCTAACAGGCAGAAAGCCAAAGAAATTCTGACACTCCAGCACAATGTCATTACTCTTAGTACAGAGTATCTTCATAAAAACACGTGTAACTATGAAGTCCAGTGAATGTTTGTGACGCGATGTAACCGGGCACGCCTCGATTCTATACAGCATTGGAGCTATACATTTTGTGTCTAACAGATTTACAACCTCCTCCTCGGAGGCGAAAAGGCCAATTTTGCTATAAACTGCATTAAATGATGAAAAAAATTTCCTCTTTGCATCTTCAAAGGTACATCTAAAATATCGGCCTCTAACAAAATACACACCCATAGTTTTCAGAAAACTATGAAAGGAAGGTTGGGTCTGGTGGAGGCGGCTGGCGTAGTGTGTCCCAGGGGGATAGACGCCCCTGATTGACATAAATACGGCACGTACATATAGCCCATACACAATATGCTATGATGGTTTTACCTTGACGTCGCTGATGGCTGGTCCATTTGTCATCGGCGCTGGAATGGGCAGATGGAATTCGCCGTCGACGTACGACTGTACGGCGTGGTCAGCGGCTGGACGGCCGTGCGACAGCGTCAGTGCAGACCGATGCAGACCGTTTGAAGTCGACTGACCGTTGCATGACGACTGGAAGTCAAACGCATGCATGCCGGTGCTGCGATCGACCACCGTCGAATTCTGCGGCCAGCCCGGGTAACACGACGACGCCCGACCAACGCACGCGGCGTGCATGTCTGCGCTCAAACAAACGCAAAAACGCCATCCACGCAGCGTTATTACAATACGGAAGGAACCCTACTGAAACCATACTCACCTTGCGCTTCAGCACTGTTTTCGCAATTTTCGGCTGCAGTCAAAAAAAGTACGTCATAATTCAAACGACGGGATCCAAGCGTGATTTAAGTACGATATCGCACTGTCTGGAGTGGTATAAGCTCGTACTGCGTACACGCTTACCCACTCTAGCAGTGCGGCATATAGCGCACAATGCAGTTTTATAGCTCAGATGCGGAAAAGTTTCCTATGCGCTGTTGTAGCATAAAAATTGGGAAAAAGCAAACGAAAAATTTTGAAATAGCCTTTTAAAGTGTCAAAAAGGATGATATTCTGAAGTCTGAACCGGATTCAGCATTAAAAATAGTTTGTGCTCTCCAAGAGCTTCTACAGTTTTACTATCCTTTTATCATCACCTAGCATAACTATACGTTACGATGTAACTTTTAAGTTGTACTAATACTGACTAGTAGCTACGATGTAAAAAGTTGAACAGAAATGGACTCAACTCCTAGTAGACAGTTTTCACAGACGCAGACAACAGGCCTATCTCTCCAATTAGTAGACATGACGTAACGGTAAGATTGACGACAATTAATGCTCGCTCTGACAGTCAGTGTAAGTAAACGCGCGCGCGTCAAGACGGCACCTGGTTTCCTGTCGCCAAGCGGCAGACACAAATCGACTCATCGAAGGTGTCTGGAACAGCACGAAGGACGCCTGATAGCGCGTCCCTCGAGACACGTGCTTGGACTCGACGCCGCACGCAGCGCGACCGCTCAAGAAAAACACGATCCGTTAATGGGGGCGGGATTAAGACGACATGTATACGCGGTTAGTCGAAGTAAACACGAAACGGACGCAGGCAGACAAGAGCTAGTTATAGTATATCCGCGATGACCGCTGCGCTGGTTAATTGAGTTGCGCGCGCGACAAGATTGTAAGTAACATTTCGTCTTGTAAACGTCACCATGTCGTTAGAATAGCACCGCATCCGGATGGTAAACGTCTCGCCGCCAGCATCCTAACGACCTCTCCTGTCATTGCAAGGCTCTGTTTTCCAGAGATTCGCGCACGATAATGCGAAATAAATGCGTAAACAATTCAAAACCGCAATACACATGGTAAAATCGGCTGTTTTACCTGTCTCTCAAATATATCAACTTTCAGTTTCAATTGACGCAAATCAGAAAAATCAATGAGCATATTTAAAAGTTATGAAATTCAAAAATTGCATAAAATCAGAAAAAGATTAAATCGTTGGTTGCTTTGGATGCATGTTTACTAAATGAAAGCGCTACGGGATCACGGATAGCCAGTTGGCCAACGGGTATCTTAAGCCTGGCAAGCAGTTTCGCTATTATGGATTGCATGAGCCTCGAATTTACCACCCATATTGTATGCTAACGTTTAGTGTTCATTATTGTCACATAAATCTTTTCAAAAAGCTAATCCTAACCCTAACCTTAAGCCCTAAACCCCACAGCATAATATTCACACGAATTTTAGCCAGTCACCAGGGCGACTGCGATTTTTTGTTTTGACCGGTCAGATTTCTTACAGGCTATTTGTCCGGTTGCAGGTCAAATAGTCAGTGCGTTTAGACATCCGTTATTGTTGTTATAATATTCAGTCACTGACCTTGAGGGCCTTAAACTTAACGACAAAAGCTGAGTTCCTTTCCTTAAGGACTTACAGTGACGTTTGACAACAACATTCGACTAGTCCAACCAAAACATCGCGAAGGAAGTCTCGTTGCATACTTAACATCACTTTGCTAAAGCTGGGACATCGCCTACATCATCTACTGTTATAATAGAACAGGCCATATTAAAATGCATTTACAACGCCAGGATGTGCAAAGAAGAGGCAGCATAAACAGACCGCTGACGTCCATGAAGGGTGACGGTCGGTAGTTGACGTAGTTGGAAGTAGATCGGTAGCGCTGAATGCAGTCGACCGTGACCGAATTCATCACACCTGCTGGCGCTGGCACTGGGGTTGTGTCACACCCGCCGTACCTGGCGGCAGCGGCGGCGGCAGCAGCAGCAGCAGCCGCGGCAGAGCAGTAGCGCTCCAGAGGATGTCTCGTGTCGGCGCCGTGCCATCGGGACGACACAGGATCGGCGCCGTAGCCCACCCGGTACCACGGCTCCATGCCGGCAGACTGCGGCATCGGCTCCATCAGATCAGCTCCACCGCCTGCTCCATGACATTTTACGTCCATCCCGTCTCCGAAGAATATCTGCTCAACGATCACAAAGAAAAACACCGTTATAAGTATCACATACATTTCTTCAACTATCAAGCTGTATTCACCTACAGTCACCTAGATTCTCATCTAACGTGAACGTCCACAGAGCTAAGATGCAGGCTGCGCCTATTGCAAACTACGTTGGGCGAATCTAAATTTTTGTGCACTTTTCTCACTTCAATGCCATCTGATGAGTTTAGGATATCGCCATCAATCGCACTCTTTTTAGGCTACGGGTAAAAAGCGGATTGCGGATGTGCGGATCTGCGGATGTCGTAACAGGTAACGCTGTAATTAAGCTGTAATCTAGTATTTTAACCGTCTCTTAACCTAACCCTTATTCCCAACCCTAATCTCTAACTCTAATTTCAACCTAAACTTAACCCTATCCCTAACCCTAGCTTTAACATTGTTGCGAAATCCGCAGATCCGCTTTTTACCATCATCCTTTCTTACAGGCAGATATTTCAACACTTGATGCACTATGCATAAGACGAGTAAAAATTTCACACACAAAGCCTATTTCCATTACTTCTGTTACAACCAACTGTGGCAAAGGAATTGACGAATCATGTAAAATAGTTGACCAACAGGTAACTTTCCTAAATGTAAGTGGTTGTAACTTTGTACACTGTCCTGGTGTCGCCTGTTCCGTACTCACAGTAGCTTACGTTAATTGGCCTGTCGACTCGACGGCACGCAGGCGTTAACTAGGTGTATCTTAATGCCCACCGTCAGTCCATTAATCTTCACTAATTATAGACAGACGTCAGACGCACGAAGGCATCGCTTATGCTTTCGCTCATCTGTTCAATACAACGATCGCAGATACAACGTACGTTCTATCAGTGTGGTAACTAGGCCTAATGGTCCCAGTCGCGATAAATTATCATAAATTGCTGGCTTTCTACGGCAATTAACTTTCATCTACTACAATAAAACATTAGGACTTGCGTCGTTTTTTGACGTCAAACAACATCGTCAAATTTCAAAACAAAGTGCAAGAGAAAAATAAACAGTCACTTTTTGGTCGAAAGAAACGTTCTTGCTTTAATTACTCAACAATTGTTTTAACAAAAACGCAGAACTTTATGTGTAATGCAATGCTGAAATTTCTTACGCCTACTGTGCGGGAAGGTGTACTTTGCGGAATGCGAAATGCGGAAATTTGAAAAAGTGTATTTTGCGGATTTTTATCTTCGAAGCGTTCCGCAAATTACACCCTTAGAGCTTTTCCATATTTTGCATACCGCAAAATTCAAATAAAATCAAATAATCAACTTCGCTTGGGCTTAGGCTTACAATTTGAGTCTCGAATCAACTTAACTCTTGAAACGCCCTCCGTTAACTCACAAGCGTAAGCCGGCACATCACACAAGAATGCAAGGTTAGCTCAAGTAGCAGCTAGGCCTAATCCACAAAGGCACAAACGATTACTGACGCGGCGCAAAAATTTGTGTACAGCATCGTCGTCGTAGTCAATTTTTTCTGCGTCGCATTAGTTTCAGAAACGTTTCTAGTCGAATTTTAATTCTTTAGAATAAAAAGTTAAAAGAACTGTTTTAGCACAAAGTCTGATAGAAGCTAACCCTCACTATCTCCAATGACTTTGCGCATGATACTAGGCGTTTTTGCAGGTTTAAAGATGTTAAAAGATAACTATGAACTTTATAAGAAATAACTGCATCGAGAAGACATTAAAGATAAAATGACTATGTAACTAGAAATACGTTCTGTGAAACGAGGTATCTGTCCCATTGCCACGCTATAGCCTATAGCAGCTGCGTATAAGGGGGGAGTAGGTGCAAACAGGGCGCAATTATCTTACACGGGGGCCGAGTTGTAGTCAATTTTGTCCCAAAATTTGTTGCCATGGCAACAAGGGTCGGCAGGTGAGAAATTTAAATGACACCATCGGATAGCACGAGCCCAGAGCCGGCGAAAGGGCTTCCCGTATTCCCCGGCCGGAGGGGGGTGGGGCTCACGTATGCTCAGGGGCTTCATGCTAAGTGTGAAAAAATTTTCTAGTTTTTAAAATAATATATTCACAATATAAAATAAATAAACATGTGAAAAGTTTATCCAAAGTGGACAAATCTATTATTTGTAATTACTGTACAGTAATCTACAAACTTGCCGTGTATATGGATATCCATGGATATAGTCATGGATATATCAATGAGTGGATATTAGACTTTAGCCATCCTGTGGATATATCCATGGATATTATGCTGTCGCACCTCCTAATTAAATTGAATATTTATATGCTTTGTCTCTACAATATTTCTTTGTCTGTCGTTGTTACTCTTCATTTTTCGTTTATTTATGCTGTTGAGTCAAATGAATAATTAGAAATGACATCAGCACGTCATTATTTAGTTAGCCTAAATCACAGGCGCGCGGTAGCGCAGCCATGTGTTAATGGCGACCGGCTAAGTAAATGGAGAATTGCAAAATTCCACCCCGCGCAGATCCGAAACCCCTCAACCGATCGACACAAAATTTGAAACAGGTGATTAAGTCTGCGAGACGACCCCCTGTGCAAAATTTCGTGCAAATCCGTCAATTGGGGGCTTCTCGGCAAATGGATGAAATATAACGAAAATTTTTCTCCGATATAAATACCTTTTTTGTTGACCGACCTACAGGTCAGACCGAACGGCGGATTTTCACGCGCGATGGCTCGGACAACGCGGCCTCACGCAAGGATCAAACCTTTTCGGGAACCGAAATTTGAAGTTAATATCTAACCCCTGAAAGATCCCCCGAAAGTCGAAAATTTGGCCCAAAAACGGACAAAAATTTTCGGCCAAAAACGCTCCTGTATAAAAATTCCACCTATAAACGGCCCTTAATCGTCATTGTAGGCCCATAAAAGTTGTATAGTGAATAGGCAATATGGACTTGGAATTCCAAATATGTGGTGATTTTGGACCCCCTGCCTACAGGTCACGTGACACGGAGCATGCGCAATGAACTTTTGGCCTTTAACATGGGCAAATGCAACTTTGAAGCTTTATATCTCCGTAACGGTAAAAGATAGACGCATGGTTCCAATGGACCACCAATAAGAAACCACATATGCCGAGTCGAATGGTCACGTGACCGATGACGTCACGTGACCCAAAAAAATCAAGGTCGTGACCCCCATATCTTTGGAACCTCATATCTCCGTAACGGTGCAAGATAGATGCATGGTTACAATGGACCACCAATAGGAAACCACATATGCCGAGTCCAATGATCACGTGACCGATGACGTCACGTGACCCCAAAAGGACAAACTCGTAACCC
>Ga0209367_1005059_pt1 | contig 18271 bp, 13 predicted proteins | sample WorMetLIZISLAND2_FD_187412 | JGI IMG/M metagenome (GOLD analysis project Ga0209367, IMG submission 187412) | Marine gutless worms symbiont microbial communities from Max Planck institute for Marine Microbiology, Germany - Olavius geniculatus... ... | reverse complement strand
ATTTGCATGCTTGGCCTGGTATCACGGATTAATAGCGCAGTTGTACTGCTGTATATAGGGCCTACACTGCTGTGCCAGTTTCAGGACTGGAAAATAAGGAGGGCAAATTTATCGAAAAAAATATAAACAACATGTTTTTGGTATTACATCATTGCGTGATAACCAAATACTGTTTTTTGACGGGCTACAGCTATGGTGTAGGGCACCTATAGGTGGTGGTAATGTTATAGCTCTTAATGGAAGCCCATTTCAAAGCTACGGAGCGTGATGTGCTGTCTCTGTCTGTTATTGTCGTCGTCTGTAACGGATGTATTATGGCTAAACAGTAAGTCGTAAGGGAAAATTTTCATACGCATATCTAGCTCTGTGTTGTAAACCTAAGCGTGCAAATGTCAGCGATCACCAAGAGAGACATTTTGAATGGAGGGGGTATTAAAAATGTGTGTTTTTTAATGCAAAACTGGCCATATCTCGGAAACGGTGAAAGATATAAGGCCAATGTTACTATTAGTCACTAATAGTAAATGGCATACGCCCTGTCAGATGAAATGCCTAATTTGAGTGTTGTAAAATTTCTAATGAAATAACAACGGCTGATATTGAAAGATATTAGGCTTATTGTCGTGAGAAACATCTTGAAAGTTGTCAAGGACTTAGAGGTGATAGGCATATCTACTGCCAGCACACGACTTTCCCTGAACTGCGAATCGACAAATATAAAGCTGCATGTGTGTGACAAACAATTCTCTACACCGATGTCCACTTTGACGATGATCTGGAGAGACCTCTGCTTGCTAACAACCGTCCACACCATTTACCATGGCTAGCCAGTACATTTATATTGTATTTGGGTTGAACCTGTTTGGTAACCTCGTGTTAGGGCAGGTTCAGTGGGCTGTTGACTCCCTATTTTAAATAAGACTGTGCCTCACTAGCACCTGTAGGCCTATTTGAACAAAAGCCAAAACTTTTCATTCAGACTTAATTTGCTACCACAAATGGCGCTAGTGGAGATTAGTGCACAAAGTCTAGCCCTTCTATGTATGAGGGGGTCAAAACGACCCCATCCTGCGTTTTTAAAAATATTTTTTGTTTTGCGCAGATACCACTATTATATTTTGTCCATCTGTTCCTATACATTTTCTGACAAATTACACACAACTCTAGCCTCGATAGGGTCAGGTTTTTCTGATCTTGGAACATATCGGATAATATCGATAAAGTAGCTCATTGGTATTGCTGTCGATGCCAAAATTTATAACTAACAGCATTTTTTCAGTTCTCGTGTTCCTTTGTTGTTTAGGCCTATCTGACTAGTTGTTCTGTTTTGGCAATAAAAATACTGAAATATATTTTAACTTCAGACAAAAACGGTTAATTTTTACATTGTTTGCTATGTAAATTCATGTTTTACTTACTTACTTAATTACTTACTTAGTTACTTAAATAAAAAACTTATAGCAAACATTTCTAAAGTTTTTTTAAACCTTTTCGAGTGATGCATAAAATGCCTTGAAGTATCAAGCAACATGCGACTATTGGTGGAAGGGGTCATTTTGACTCTCTCTTAGGCAGGCGCGGCTGGCCACCGGCTGCCGAAAAAGCGTAGGCATAGTAGAGTTAATATGCGCATATATAGACATGTATAGTTATAGCCAAAGAGTGTCCACTAAAAGTTGGCAGTGTAAACAGTGTCAAGAAGGGCCTACCAGTAAATATTCCCAAAATACTGCTCATAAAGACTCCCGAGTGACATTGTGGTCAATTCCCAGTTTCTTCTGTGTAATTCAGCCAGCTCATGGGACTAAGGAAGGCTCTGGGTGTCAACCATTATACAACGCTTATCAAATAATATAAGTGCTGCTTTTTTAACAGTCACACACCAAAAAGCATTTTATAGCGATTCAACTTCCTAGTTTTTGTAGCACGCAACACACGTACATCAGTGGCGGATTCAAGGGGGGTGCGGCGGGGGACCGCCCTTCTAGGCCGCCCCTCCATTGGCCGGATGCATCTTGAAACAGGCGAAAATTTTGCATGAAAATGCACTATTTTGGCATAAAAATTTCAACAATTTTCTGGGAAGGGGGCTATGCCAACTCCCAGACCCCTCTCCTACCCTTCCGCCTTCCCTAATACAAATTTTTGGATCTGCCACTAACGTGGACCAGTCTTCTGGGTTGAAGTGATGCGCGCAATAAACACTTATTATCGCTCACTTACGCATTCGTCGTCACTAATGACGCCTAAAATCAGCTAGAATACTTCCTATCAACGTTTATGACCTGCAACATTATTACCAACTACAGTTAGTGAAACATGTTTGACAACAAATGCTGAATAAGAAAGCCGTATCTGCAAGGTTGTGCAGGTAGAAAGGCCGTAACTGCAGTGTTGTGCTGGGGAAGAAAGCCGTATGTACATACGGCCTTTTAGCTTGGCATGACAGCCAGGTTTTGCAGATACGGCCTATTTGTTTTGCTTTTTTCACCACTTTAGACAGCAGTTACGGCTTTCTTGCTTTACACACAGTTAAACAGGTCAACTCAGCCTTCTATTCCTTTAGGGTACCGGTAGGCAAAAAGTACCAGTCTGATTAACGCGGCTCATGTTCAAGGTTTGATCCCATATGGCAGGTGACCTCCGTAGCCCATAAACAGCCACAGAAGTCACCTCTTTAACCTTTAGTGCTGTCCGGTGCAGGGATCGAGTGAGGCAGATTCGATGCAAGTCGTCGGTGAAGAATAGTCGTGATTGGGTTCTGGAGAAGAAGGAGCGAAGGCGACGCCAGGGAAAGTACGTAGCGTTCTGACCTGTAATCGCTCGTTTGTAAACCGTTTGATTTATCTTTTATTCTGACGGATTCAAATTGTAGTGACAAAATTTTGTACTTCTCAACATCAGTAACGACAGCATTCTGTGCATTTTGCACAGGAAACGTTGTCGAGATTTTTTTTGTACTGCTTCTTTCGTGTTACTGTGCAGTTTGTGCCACGGGAACCAGCTTCACTGAGAGGAAGGCTGTAATTGGTCGGTATGATATTTTACGAGCGAACCGCGGGAACCTTCTGGCAAAGGGATGGTGAGTAGGGTTGAGACACCAAAGCAGATACCTACCCAAAAAGCCTGGTGAGGTTTTTTCTTGGGGGGGTAAACTTGCCTAAAAACCTGCTAGTAAACCGACCAAAAAACCACCCCAAACTTGACCAAATTTTTGTTTCTTATTCCACTAGTAACGATATAGTTTACTGGTATTATGGCTAAGTTTTTGAAACATTCAAAGGCTGACTACAGTGAAAACTGACATTCGTGAGTTCAATGCATTTTCAGATACTAGGCCTCTACTAAAGACTACGTGCACGGTACCAGTGCAAAATGTTTGATGAACACTTTGTATTCGATTTTTAATTATTTTTAACACGAACCAGCTGAGAACCAGCTACAAATAAGCGCTTGTTTGTAGCTGGTTTCTGCGGTTCACTCATAAAATATCATACCGACCAACCACAGCCTTCTTCTCAGTGAAGCTGGTTCCCATGCGCCCCTGGGGCGATTGCCCGCGAAGCAGTCAAAAGTTCTGTTTTTCGGTTTAGTGTTTGCTTATTTGCTTGTTGTGTACGTATATGTTTTTACATCTTATTTTACACTTAATAGTTAAACAATGAACAGCTTTTAACGTTTCTATGAGATTAAACGTCACGTTTTGCGTGTTCGATGTCGTCTGCTACAATTTACACACCCATGTTCAACTTCCGGTTTGGTGTAAAGTGGGATTGATAACTACACCGTGTCCGGAAAAAAAAGAGTCTACAGTTTCTCCTGAATAACTTTAACAAATCAGCACATATTTTTACAATTTTTGGCACACATTATGCTAATGTTACGTTTAACTAAAGACATCTAAAACTAACCTTCAAAATTTATTTATCACTAAGTATTGCGAGTGTAAGTATGACGCCATTGAAAATGCCGTTTTCGCGGAAAATTCCGTCTAAAATAAGCCTTAGCAGTATGAAAAACAAACACAAATTGAAAAAAAATTGCAGTGAAAATGCGACAGATTGAAAACATAGAAAACATCGCTTTTGCCAAAATTTTTTCAGCCTAGCTGTGCTTTTCGCCGTGTCAAACGTGGCCGATGTGTGCACTACGGGAACATCGTTGTGCAGCAGCCGTTATCAGCAGGCAGTGTCATCTCTGCAGCATGCGTTAGCGTCGCAGTAGTGCACATTTTAAATGAACTTTTTTACTCCAAATTTGGTTAATAGCGAGTTTTGTTAGTGTTGTTGACAAGTCAGGCAGCTACCAGAGAAAAAAAACTATTTTCTGTATTTTTTTTTGGTTTAATCGAGTATGCATGAAGTTAAATAAGAATACGAGGAGTGTTTTTTTTTCACGGTAAAGTGGCATCACTATTGGGCAATGTAAACTATCGGTACACTCTCAGTTGCACATTACTTTTGTAATGTTACCTACCAAAAATTATAAATGTGCATTTGAATTTGTTGAAGTTATTATCCGGAACATTGTTATCTTTATCCAACTAAAATACAGTAAAAACGGCCTTTTCGATGACGTCACAATTACGTCAGCACTGGATAGTGAAATCGCAGTATAAGAAAAAATTTACTAAAGTTTTAAAAAAATGGATCTTTTCAACAAGTCGTGCCATAAATAATGAAAATATGTTTAAGTTTTCCAAAGATATGTCGAAAATATCATAGACTCTTTTTTTATCCAGACACGGTGTAGAAACTAATTCAGTTGATTAAAGTGCAGTTTTTGCATATAATCTCCATTTAAAGAATTTGCACATGTGAAATCTACATGTTACATTTGTTTAAACTGCGTCAAAAAAATTTTTTCACTGTAATAGGCCTTTAAATCTACATATTTGCAAATACCATATATTTGTATGTTTTTGTTGTGCTCATATGAATCAGCGAACTGAAAAACCTACAGAAATTCAAACACTCATCAAATTGGGCCTTTTTACAAAAAAAAACCTTAAAAACACCAAAACAAAAAGAAACGAAACCCAAAAAATCACTGGGCTGGGCTTTTGAAAAACAGTTTTTTTGCAATCCTGGTGGGTGGGGAAAAAGAGAAGGAGAGGATGCTAAAAGGAATAGGAAAAGGGGAGGAGGAGGAGAGAGGAAGGCTGGATTTTGTACCGCCAAGTAGGTAATGTTTGTGCCAGACTTTCTTTGTTTGTCTCTCTGTGTGCTAGCAAGATAACTCAAAAAGTTATGGACGGATCTTTCTTAAATTTTGGTAAAAACTACCAGTGATTTAATTTTGGGGGTGATCCGGAAGGAATCCTGGATTCTGGGTCACTTTGTGAAATTTTCGTTAACATTGCTTTCAATGGGCCATAAGGGAAACCGCTGCCAAACCGAATATGGTGCTGCCACCTGGCGAACAACATGGCCTTGGCGGAGGTGTGCGGACTCTGACTGCTTTCTAGTTTTGCTAATGTTGTGAAGCCAGCTTGTCAGTCTGTCAGTGGTTGTGGTGTGCTTTGTAGGGAGGTTCGCGCGGACTCGAAGTACACAGGACGGAAGCGACCGTGCAAATTCTGATACAGTTGAGAGACATCTTAACTTGCACCGAGTTTACTGCGTTCGGCAAATACAATATCGAGCGAATGGCAAAGCATCGTGCCGGTATCCAGTTCTTTAGCAAAACGTCGTCGTAACTACAATGTTTTTTTTTCAGAATGCCAGATGTCAAAATGTTAAATATTTTGTCTCATTACTAAGTTAAACATATAGCAGCAAATGTGTGTTATTTATTTCAGAAGTCATAAATCAGATTTAAAAACACCGGGAAAATGCATTTGATGTCATCGACAATAGAAAGTATGTTTTTGCCATTCTGCTCGATATTTGTGGAAATGTGTACACTGTGTTTGGGGCAAAGTAACCCCTAGACATCGCACAACAGAAATGTTAAATCTGAACGAATCTGGATAAAATTTTGCGCACTTAATCCACAATAAATTGCTTAAGTGACCACTGAGTTTCGTTGAAAAATATTATTTCTTAGCAGAGTTATTAACTGTTGAACATCCATAACAAAATATTTCCATTACTTATGTGGCATTGCAGAAGTAAACCCCTCTGTTACTGTACATTTGCGTAACTCCAACAGACAAGATCTGATTTTGGCAAAATTCTACATCAACAATGCGCCATTTATTGGCAATCACAGTGCCAAATACAGTTAAGTCTGCTAAAGCAAGCAATATCTACAGCAGCTTTTATGAGGTCACCCCCAAAACACTCCAGTTTTGTTTTTTTTGTTGATGATGTCAGATGCAGACTTTAAACTGCAGTGTCTTTGGGTAACCTCACAAAAGTTGCTGTAACTATTGTTTGCTTTTAATTAATTTTAACCACGTATGGCACTGAATGGCCTATCTTGTGCTGATGTGCCGTTAAGAAACTACTCACTCACTCACTATTGTTTGCTTTGCCTGATTTAATTGAAATTTGGCACTTAGTGATTGCCAATAGGTATTGCATTGTTGATGTAGAATATTGCCTGAATCAGAAGTTGTTTGTTGAAGTTAAGCAGATGTGCAATAACAGAGGGGTTTACTTACGTAACGCTACATCGGTAACAGAGATATTTTGTTATTGATATTCATCAGTTAATAACTTAGGGAAGAAATGATATTTTTCAACAAAACCTGGTGGGCGCATTAGCAATTTACAACATGCAAAGCGTAATGTTCGAAGCACATAGTGTAATGTCAGTTGTTGAAGTTCAGTAGTTCCGTGATGTCGTCGTCGATCGTTATGTTTGTTGTGGGATAGCTCTCGCAATCGTCCTCGTTGTCGTTGTCGTCGGTGTCGTTGAGTTGTTCGTCGCAGTGAAGGTCGATGAGTTGACGATGGCTTCGGCTGCGGTGTAGAAGTGGTCGCAGTTTGTACCCGGATGTTGAGTTGCTTGGTGGTACGCCCAGAAGCAGATCGGGTTGATGTCCTTGATGACGTCTTTGAGCCAGGGACATTCTGATGTTTGTATGTAGTGTGTTCTGTTTAGTAGTGGTGTGCGTTCTGCTGCGTTTGTGCGCCAAGGTGGTACGTTGGCTGTTAGTATGACTGGTGTTCTGGTTATGACAACTGGTGTTGAGAATTTTTTGTCCACGGTACATTTTTCTCCTCCAGAGATTTGTTTGTATTTGTCTAGATGCTCTGGAGCGAATAGTGCTTCGTCTATTGAGATGAGGCGTGAGAGGATGCATGTTTGCCAGGCGAATTGTGAGTTTGTGTTTACGTTGGAGACTTGTCCGACGAAGCGTATGATTTCTTGTAGTGGTTTTTGTATGAAGTATGTTTTTCCGCTGTTGCTTGGTCCGACGATTGTTATTGAGTTTCTTTTGGGTAATTTTCTGTCGATGATGTTTGCGAGTGTGTTGAAGAAGTCTGGTGTGCAGTTGTTTTGTTTGAGCCATTGTTGTATTAGTTTCATGGATCTTAGTGGTTCGACGAATTTGTCGTCTTTCCACTCTTCTGATTGTTTGTATTCGGTTAGTATTTTGTTCCATGTTTTGGTCATGTATGCGGCTCTGTATTCTTGTCCGATGCTTTCTATCTTTTGAGCCACGCCTGATCTGTGTTGTATTGTTTTGAATTTGTCTTTGTAGATGTTTCCTTCTTCCAGTGTTGCGATGTGTGCTTGAAGTTCTTCTAGAGAGAACTTGTTGAATTTGACGCACATGTGTCGTAATGTGCGTATGTGTTTGTCGCTCATTGTTTCTTTCATTGTGAGGAATGCATCAGCGTCCTTATCGCTTGTGCTCCTATGATCAGCTTGCACCTTATATCAAAGTCCCAATCTGAGATGGTGCCTGGTTCATCGTTGCGATTATTGTACTCTGCAACTTGGAAATGTGGCTCATGAGAGGAGTGGCGTTCGGACGATGGGTCAAGGTGCAATTGTAGCACGAGTCCCAGATCGTGAGATCTGGAACCCATATAGATTCGCGGAGGCTCGCAGAAGTGCCGCATGAGTGCATACACGTTGCGAACTCCTTGTGATCGGCAGTAGCCACCGTGGCTTTCAATGAGTTGTTTGAGGCTTCGATAGTTGCAATCATTATGCAACTGTTTATCTCCTCCGCAAATCTTTTCATCTGTTCGACACACCACGTGGAGATGGCGTCCTCCGAACTGCGCTGTACCGTCACCGTCAGCGTTGTGGTACCACATAGCGCAGTCCGTGTGGTTGATAAACTTTTTGACCATGTTGCAGATCCTCTTGGGAGGTCCTTGAAGGGCAGGATCGCGGAGCTGCTCAGCAGTGGATCTCCAAGCAAGCAGTGGGCAGTGCCACTTTCCGGCGATGCTGCAGATTTCTTCGACGTACTCTCCCACTCCTCTTGAGGATCTGATAGGCTCGCCATCTGTGTCTTTTTTTATTCTTTTTGGTAGAAGGTATGCTGGGTTTAAGGTGTCGTGTTTTATGACTACGCTCCAGAGCATTGGTTCGTTGGAGGTTCTTGTCTTTCGACTCCTGTTTGTAGTAGATCGAAATGTGTGAATGAGGTTGAACCGTGTGAGAAGTAGTGTCCGGGTACTGTTGTGTGGAATTGGAATGATATTGGGGGCAAGGTGAGTGCGATGGGTTTACCACCGGATGTGCCTGTGATGGTGAATGTTTGTGATGTTAGTTTGAGTTGGTTTGTTAGTGATAGGTATGTTGCGTGTTCTAGTTGTGGTTCTGCTTCTGGATGTTTTTGTATGTGTGCTTCGAACGTGGTAGTCATTGGAGGTCGCTGATGTCGACTTTGTCGGTGTCTCGATCTTCTTGAGTGAGTGCTGTACTTGTGAACTGGTTGACGCCTATGACGGCTCTTTGGTTGTGCAGACCTTGTCCGTTCATGCAGCGTTGAAGACCCGGATTGAAGTCTTGTAGGTAGGCGTTGCTGTAGAGTCCTCTTGTGATGTACTTCGTGCGCTCGATCTCGATCGTCTGAAAATACGTAACAACCAGCGTTTGCAGATCGTCGTTCGCCGTGAAAACAAAGACCGCGCCGGTGCGACGGATAAGTGGCACTGAAACATAACATAATGGAATGTATTTGGATTTTATGTTTAAGTAGATTTATTTTATGTATTTAATTTTTAAATGATAGAAATGTGAAGGTACTTACTATGTTTGTCGGCAAGGTTTGTAGACGATGTCGTTCTTGTAGTCGATGATGTTTGAAGCTGTTCGCGAATCGTGTGTTAGTTTCGTGCAGTCTACGTCGTTCGACCAGAGCCACAGTAGATGTTCGAAATCGATGTCTGTATCATTCGGCTGCTGCTGCATGATGTGGCGCTGTGATGCTGATGTGGTCGTTTATATGTGGTTATGTTGTGCCATCTATTGATTGACCCTTTTCCTGCCGCACCGCTGCCGTGGCGCCGGAGCTCGTCCATCAACCGCCGTCGGTGTAGCCGTCGAACCGTCCGGACGGTCGCGTTCCGCGATCCCCCAAAAAATTACCGCTGCAGCAAACGGAGACGGAGTGAGCTCGCAGCAAGTGAGCCTGGCACACGCATCTACGAACCTCGTCGCGTGCGAGCGGTTTGAAAGATAGATAGGAAAAAATATGGAAAACCGTGAGCAACGCAACGAGGTTCGTGCGTAAGCCTGGTGAAGCGCAGCGGAGAGCGAAACGAAGTCGTAGTGAGCGGTAGGCAGGGTAATTTTTTGGGGGATCGCGGATGCGTTAGCATGGTAGCGACGGTAGGACGTGAGACGCGGAACTGACGGCGGTTGATGGACGAGCTCCGGCGCCACGGCGGCGGTGCGGCAGGAAATGGTCTGTGATTCATCAGTTTTCTCCATCCCTCGGTGGCCATCACTGGTTTCAGGTTCTTCACAATGAAAGTCTTCGCCGTTTCAGCAGCTGCTTAGCATCGTAGACGTCAGCAAGTTCAAGTATTTGTGCAGCATTCTCAACATTCAGTTCCAGCATTATGGCTTCTTCACAGAGCCCAATCAGTCTCGGCAGCTGGTACTTGTGCGCAGCCGGAAGCAGTTCTGAAGCCAAGTTTGCATTTATGCCTGGAACGACATCGGTGTACATGAAATCCAGCAGGCGTGCAACAGCTTCTGGCGAAATGTCATCGATGATGACTCTTTTCTCACGTTTCTCTTTCATGTCTTGTTCAAGCATGGCATCGAAAACTGTTGATCGAGCGGCAAGGATATATGTGTGAACCGGAAATTCTTGGCCGTCGCTTGAGACCACCGTAAAGTTGCTGGTGTCGCTTTTCTCACGATGTTGTTTTAGGTCACTTACCAGCGTATGCTCATCTGGTTTGAAGGGATCAAACTCACTCAGCCAACTATTGACAAAGATGTTGGTGTTTGTCACGCCGTGAACTTCGCACACTATTTCCAGCTGACCATCACACAGAAGACCTTTGCTTTCGTCGAACAGGTCCTCGTACCAAATGAATTCTGGACTATGGAACATGCACGAGCATGACATGGACACTTTGTATGCATCTAGTACCATGCCACCACTCAGTTTGGTTGTATGTCGTTTTGCCCCCTTAACAACTATCCAGGCAAAACGTGTTTCTAGAATCTTGACTGATTTTCCCACTGAGAGCTGCCGTGCAATGACGCGACCAAGGCGGCTTGTTCAAATCCGTTAGAATCAGCTCTACCCAGGCGCTCAGTTGTTCATCGCGCTGCCCTGCCTGATGTGTAATCTTATACAGTCGCATTAGCCACAGATGGAGATTCAGCTTCTTCGTTTTTCCACTGGAGTTTACAAAGGACAGCGTAAATTCAGAACTCTGCAGGCCCATCATTCCGTAAATGCTGTCATCACCTGAGCTCAGCCTGCGCGTTCTGTTCCCATGTTCATCTTCGTAATACGTGAAGTTTTCTAACTGTGATTTGCTTAGCCGCCATGTATACGATTCTGAGCTAACTCTGGTCTCTGATGGAAACCATTTTGGTGAGTCGTGTGCACTCATAACTCAGTCGGAATAAATGTGCACATAACGCAGAACGAAAACCATCTACAACCACGTTCAAAATCACTAATAAACATTGATGAATTGACTATACCACAGACAGCTTTTAACGAATAGAACACTCAACAAGAATATCAGCAAGCAAAATGGAAAAGGATCATTGCACATAATCACCTACTGCTATCCACCACACCATCTCAGTTTACCATACTATTTTTTCTTTGATAGTAGTCACAAAGATACGCTGTTACTAATTTTTGCACAATTTGTTCTCAATAGTCGACGAAAATATGATTGTATAGCCTTGTATCATCTGCAAAAAGATAAGTTTTGGCATCTTTCACACATGACTTGATTAGATCATTGATGTAAATAATGAACAAAACAGGCCCAACTAATGAGCGCTGAGAGATACCACTGAGCTGATGAGCTGATTTGCGATCTTTGAAAGGCAATAACTTTAGAATAAATAGAGCTAGAGGGTTGAATTTTTTTATGTAGATATAACTTTTTGTGTACTATTAGAATTTGGTGTTGTTATTGCTGTGAGTCATTTAGCTGTGGTACAAAAAATTCCTAAATTTAGCCCAAAAGACAATTTTGACCAAAGTTCCAAGCGTCCAATTCATAGATGATAGCAGGAACTTAGGGATATGTATACATCCAGTTAATCAACTCATACAAGCACTTTAAATGGACAGTAGTTGTTATGTCCTGATGTAAACCATTCAGCAGAAGTTGAGCACAGAATGTGCCGCAGTTCGTCCAGAAAGGGTGCAGGAGAAAGCTGGTATGACAATGTTGGCAGTAAAATTTACTAAATATTTTTTGTTGCTTTCTAGAGGGAACAGTTTGGACTATAAACTGCAAGTTTTTTTGGTTTTTTCACTATATCTCAGTAACAGTGAGAGATAAGGCCTAGGTTACTATTAATCACTAATGGGAAATCATAGACTGGCTTTCGATTTGCGCTAAATTCAATAAATTTATAAATTTAATATATCAATATATCAGTAGACCTACTTTGTATATCTACAGTTAAGCACAAATTCCATTACACCGACTTTCACCAAAACTTCGCCATGGGGAAAGTCGTGGACACAAATCATGAAAGTCAAGGACACAAACAGTGATATATATATTACCTTTAATGACCTTGAATGCCAAAATAGGGGGTTTTATGGATCTTTTAAGATTTCAGGCAGCAACACACGTCTGTATCATTCACGATGAGGCGCCACGGTACTGTCTTAAATGCACTTCGGTGTGACTGTAATAAAGGTAATAATATTTTATCCCAAATTCCCGCGTTGTACGATTTTGTTGTATTGTGAGGGCAATAATTTATTATTTAGTACATTTCTGATGCACAGTATTTGGTGAAACGGCTTGCATAGGCTTATCTTACAGTGTAATTTGTGATATTTTGTTCGACGGTGCTGCCACCTCGGGAATCAGCTTACAACGTCCAGTTTAGTGCTGGGCATTGTAAAACACCTTTATTACGGTCAGGCCCAAGTGTACATAATGCCGATCGATTGCATTGAGTTGTTATATTTTTACGCGCAAAAGCAGCTACTGCTTTCATCGCGTCTTAGCCATCTCAATTCTGTCCGTCTGTCTATGTCTGTCTGTCTCTCCGTCTGTCCGTCCAACCGTCACACTGAGGCGCGTTTCGCACTTTTTTCTCTGAGAATCTCTGAGAATCTCAGATATTCTCACTTAGAAGCGCGTTTCGCACTTTCTACTTCTCTGAGATTATCTGAGAAATTGTGAGCAAGATTTTCCTTTGCTACGTTATGCTAGCTCCGCCCACTTGCTTGAGTTACGTCATCCAAAATAGATAAAATTGGCTAGCGTAGAATTTTATGTTAGAATTCTCAGAGAATTCTTACTTGCGCGTTTCACACTTTTCGTGAGAACTAGTGAGAACAACTGAGCCGTAGAAGTGAGATTCTCAGAGAAAAAAGTGCGAAACGCGCCTCGGGTGGAACGAGATAGGGCCTACGTTAGACCTTGGCGCCACGCTACTATCGTTTGTGATCCAGATAGAGAATTTGGTATTTGTATATTAACTTAGCGTGAACACTCCGATTTTCAGCTATAACTACTGAACCGGAAATGCTATAGGCTTTCGCGCGTCTCGTGAGCTTTTCTCAAACTTCTTGTTGAAACCAGAGTCTTCCAGGCAGCCGACGGTGAAGATTTGGTGATCCTAGCTTGCACCGCTTTTGACTGATCTACCCGTGTAACAGACAGACGGACGGACAGAATTGCGATGGCTAAGATGCGCTGAAAGCAGTAGCTGTCTTCGCCTGCAAAAACGGAGAAAAAAAGTCAAAAAACCGAAAAAGAATATTTAAAAAATACGCTGTGACTATTTATCCAGCGTCCGTACTAGTAGCCTGTATATATCCGTATCATGATGTAATAAATTATATTAATAATCTAATCACTTTTTTCGACATACTCCGATCTGTCTCCGGTTCCGGCTAATTCAGATTTCCAATCATACATAACTTCTTGTTCTGTTAGCGTTATGCGTACTTAGGCCTACTACAATTAACGTTAATATTAAGGTTTAAGGCTAGGATTAAAGTTAGGATAGCGTATTTCAGAAATTTATATGTGACTCTATACTACCCGTCCGAAACTAAATGTGTAACATTGGTGATAAATTGTAGGCTGCTATAGTAGCCTTGTTATATACGGCTCAGATTTCAGATATGAATGCAGCTTATTACTAGACTAGGCTGCTAGAGGCATGCACTTAACTTGCTGACTTGCGCTATACCTATGATTTCCTAGTTTCAGCTGGCGGATCTGACGTGATTCCTATAGGCCTATACTTGCTAAGGGTTGACCGTTGAGCTCGTCAGTTTTTCGGCTGCCGCCGTGTCTCTACGGGGGTACAACGAGCACCTGCAGAACGTCTAGAAGGGTGATGCTTATCGTACCGCCTCTGTCCCAAGGTGTTCGAAAAATACTGGCATAAGGTAATCTTGGGTGCTCGTAGGCTACGTACTGGCTAAGGCCATCCTAGACATCTTAGACAGCCACCGGATAAATAACTGTATAAATAGCCACTTGGCACTAAGACTGCCGGACGGGGCCTAAATATTTTGCGCCATAAAAATAATATAGGTGCTGCAAACAGACATAACAAGAAGCCCAGCTATCGCTAGAAAAAGCCGGCCGTACTGCCTACGTCCTAAGCCCATGCAGCGTCCCATCCTCTATGACGTTAATCTAATATGACATACACTTCTTTATACTGAGCTTAACTAACCACCTGTGAGCACAGTTTGTGAATTTGTCATTTTTGATTGCAATAGGCCTATATTTCTGCATCAACTATGCTCTCTTAATATGATTGTATAGCCTTGCGTCATCGGCAAAAAGATAAGTTTTGGCATCTTTTATTTAGTCATTGGCTTACGCAATGCCACGCCAACGGCTGTGTGCATGTTGCTAGGCAACGATTACGCACAGTGAATGTGCGTAATAAATTTTTTCAATACATTATACAGCGCAAAGTGCTTAAATGTGATGTAGCTTGCAGTGCAAAAAAATAGTAAGCGTGTTACGAAAGAAACGTACCTTCGCGCAAAGCATGCTTGGCGTTAGAGGAGAAACATAGAGAGGTCGCCTTCTATAACGGAGTGGAGCTACAGTAGAGAATCTAGAAATTTAATGTATAGGTCTGTGATGACACCGGGTTAGTTACGGCTCGCCGTACAAATATCACCGGGGAATTGTTTTTTTTTTGTGAAAATTGTGTTATTTAGCGATTGGCGCACGTTATTTCAGTCTTAAAGTGTTGACAATTGACATTAGAGGCGAGTGATAAAATGAGGCTGTTTCCGCGATCGCCGAGCGACCGGGTGGCGTACGTGTTTGCGCTGGTTATGATCCATGTCGTCGGATTCTTCGAGCTCTTGGTCGTCCTGCCGTATATCGACGCTTCCGGCTACAGAACCTATTGGGTCCACGTCGTCATTGGCCTGTTTCTCTACTTCAGCGTCATGTCCAGCTTCTACAAGCTATTTACGACCGACAGCACGACGAGCGGTATAATTCTGCCGACCCTGAAGCCTCCCGGTTGGTCCTATTGCTCCGAGTGCTGCTCAACAGCTCCAAGACGATGCCGGCATTGTTGGATCTGCAACGTCTGCGTGCTCAAGAGAGACCACCACTGCATATTCACTGGCAACTGCGTCGGATATCGCAACCAACGATATTTCTTCATGCTTCTCACGTACTTGACTGTCAGTGCCATGTATGCCAATTATCTGAATATGGATTACACGATGGAGGTATGGTAATTTGTGTCACCTCTTATACGGAATCACTTAATGCGAGATTTTCATATGTTGAGCCAGTTGTGAGTTTAACTGTAGGAAGTTTTTGATATGTTTGTATTATGATTATAAATCCGTCATCTAGTATCGGAAGTCAATGTAAAACAGTATTAGTTTAGTTTGTGTTGATATTCGTGTTGAAGTTATCTACTTTGGACGGAAATAGAGGCATTAAGCCTGCTTCCGGATTTCCATTGATGATGATGATGATGTTTATATTGATATGTTTATATCAGTAGACCTACTTTGTATTTCTACGGTTAAGCACAAATTCCATTACACCGACTTTCATCGAAACTTCGCCGTGGGGAAAGTCGTGGACACAAATCATGATGAAAGTCGAGGACACAAACGGTGACATATCATGAAATCATGAAGTTTTGGTGAAAGTTGCGGACACAACTTTGTCGCGGACACAAATCACGAAAGTCCGCGACGCAAATCATGAAAATTGGCGACACGATTTGTGTCACGAACTTTGCGGAAGTCACGGACTTTGTTGCAAAGTCAGCATAATGGAATTTGGGCTTACATCATCATCATCATCATTGTACGTCATCATCAATGAATAGCCGAAAGCGGGCCAAAGGCCTCTGTTTCCATCCGAAGTAGATGTTTTGGTAACTATAACTTTTGTACCCGAGAACTTTGAACGAAAATTTCACCTTTCATTGGAACTTTCGTTCCCTGGAACTTTCATTCTCAACATCAGAATTAGCATGGAACTTTTGTTCCCTAACACTGATTGTCAGTCTTATACTGTACACAATTTTTGACACACTTACAGCCGGCATTGTGCACTTTATAAATGTATATAAGCCTACTTACTTACTGTAGGTGTCTATGGTACCATTGTCGTCTGTCTTTTGTTCGTCCGTCCATCTGTCCATAACAGATATATTGTGGATAAGCGTAATTGGGCCATATAGAGGAAAACTTTTTGCATGGATAATTAGTTGTGTGTAAATGCTCTCTGCGTACAAAATTTCGGGGATGCAGTGCAAGGGAAACATTTTCAAATTTGGGGTTGACCGGACGGGGGTATGAAAATGTGCGTTTTCAATAGAAAACTAGCCATATCACCATATCTTGCTTCACCTCTTGCACATGGATGGATGATATCAGCAGTAGAATTCTTTTTTTTTGGAATAGGGAGTACCGTAGCTATCCAGTCATTTACGTAGCTAATGCCTTTTCACTACTCTGTTGTATGGTTTATATCATTATTGTGTAAGTCCTGGTAGCCTGTGTTGTGTGATTATTAGTCTGCCCAGAAGCGATAGCTTTCAGAGTGGACTTATGTTTTGCTGGCATTTATTCTTTTTTCTCACCACAAGATCTCCGAGCTCCATCGGCCGATCGCCACGAAATTTTGCATGATTTCAAAATTTCAGGGGGCCCTCCCTAAAAATTTTTTATTGGCCAAAACATGCAAAATTTGGCCCAATTTCGAACAACTTCAAAGGTGAATATCTCTGAAGCGCATGAAGTTATTTAAAAGCGGAGAAGTACCTAATCGACAGAGATTCATCCCACATTCGGTGACAAAAAGTCCAGTGAACTTTGGTCCACTAATTTCAGAGAACTAATGGTGGAATCATACCCAACCAACCAAATCGACTTTTTTGGAAGACAGTATTTCAGCCCCTAAGGGGCGCTGCACCCCAATTTTTACATGCGCTATAGAATGACCAAGTCTTGCTAATGCACACCCCATGGACGGGGTCTCCCTTACAATTTTTTCAAAAGGGTGTCAAAAATTGGCTTAAAATTCAGCGTATGAGTCTTAAGGTCTTTGTAGCTGGGGAAAGTAGCTGATTGACTCGTGACATGCCGCTAGGCTAAGCAGATAACCTGGGTAGAAGTTTTGGGGCATCGCCCCCTTATAATTTCGGAGTGCAAAAAACGTCGAAAAATTTAGTGTGTTTTATGAAAACTTTTGAATTTGACTGCAGATATTTCTGGAATGGATAGAGACATTGGTAGACGGTTGTTATCAACTACAATTCCTGCCGGGTTGTACCAAAAAAATTGGTAAGCTTTGGTTGACTGGTTCAGCACAACAAATTTAGTTGATTGATTGGTTGATTGATTCAGGTGCTGGGTGGAGAACTGAACTGGAAGGCATTGCTGACAATGTTTCTGCCGATGTTGTCATGGACGTTGGGTCTGGCTGGCGCGTACACATTTGCTGTTTCGTTCATCTCCGCTGTGTGCATCGTGGGCTTGCTGCTGTTCGTCGTGCTGCTTGTATATCATGTTCGTAACGTTTTTTACGGACAGACGTGCTTCGAGGCATCGAACAATATCCGCGAGTTTGACCTGGGTTTTTGCGATAACCTGCGGCAGATCTTTGGATGTCGCTGGCACATTGCGTGGATCAGTCCGTTCGTTCGTTCGCCGTTGCCTGGCAATGGTGTTGACTTCTGCGCGAGAGACGAGAGCATTAAGGATATGTGAGAACTTCTCTAGATGCTGTTTCCGATTATGTTCCGTATACATGTGAGGGATCCCTGGTTAATATCATTTCTTCTAAATTTAACATATTCTTTTTGGTTACTTTATCGTAAATTTACTTATTTATCAAATTGTTCCATTTTATCGGGTTAGTTTATTGTTCAAATTTATTCCTCGAAATTTCTTCCGTTCCTGTTTATGTAAATTGTTAGTTAACAGTCCGCAAACTGCCCGTCTAATTCTCCCTTCAAATTCGGTGTGGTCGGCCGACGTTAGTTACCAACCCCCCTCTCGGTACTAACATTGGATTCGGGATGGTCTGCGCAAGTTGACCGCCGACTAGTGATTGCAATCCCGGGATTGGATTCTCAATCCCAGGATCCGGGATCCCGTTTCGGGATTAGGCTTACAGATTGGTCGTTATTTTGGTATCCCCAATTGACATATTTTATGCATAGGGCC